>MDTG01393638.1_pt1 | contig 32531 bp, 33 predicted proteins | sample 811421 | NCBI WGS metagenome assembly MDTG01 (sample SAMN05326645, study PRJNA326480) | marine metagenome | isolation source: seawater | place: Pacific Ocean: South East | collected 2011
CCACAAATCGATCCTGAAACGCCACAAGGCGTCGACGGCGACCGCCATTCCGGCGGAATAGGGAGCCAGGGGAACCATGAAAGCGCTTCGACTCCTCACTGCCGGCCTGGCCGGACTCATCTTCACCGCCGCAGCGCACGCTGCCGGGGGCGCGGAACACCCGCACCCGCCTGAAGGCGGCTGGCCGTTCGAAGGTCCGACGGGCCAGTTCGATCAGGCTTCGCTGCAGCGCGGTTATCAGGTGTATCATCAGGTCTGTTCCTCGTGTCACTCGATGAAGCTGATGAGCTATCGCAACCTCGGCGAACCGGGTGGTCCGTTCTACGATCCGGCCTATCCGAACCCGAACGACAACCCGTTTGTGAAAGCACTGGCCGCAGAGAACGAAATTCTCAGCCCGACGCCGAATGATATCGGGGATTTCGATTATCGTCCGGCGACGCCTGCTGACACGTTCCGCAGCCCGTATCCGAACGTTCAGGCAGCCCGCGCAGCCAATGGCGGCGCGGCTCCGCCGGATCTGTCAGTCATCACCAAGGCCCGCCATGGCGGTGCCAGCTACGTCTTCCACCTCCTGTCGGGCTATCCGGACAACGACGCGTTCGTGAAGCGCGAAGTCGATGGCGAGACGGCCAACTTTCTCGACATGTCGAAAGTCGGTGGCCATGGCGGTGAGCACGGCGAAGGCTTCCTGAAGATCAATGCAGGCCAGTACTACAACCCGTACATGGCCGGTGACACGACGCCGAACTATGAAGGCGACCCGCGTCATCCGCCGAAGGGTGGCTTCCTGGCCATGCCTCCGCAGCTGATCGAAGGCCGGGTCGAGTATATGGACGGCACTGAGGCGACCGTTGAGCAAATGGCTTATGACGTCGCTCAGTTCCTCGCCTGGGCCGGTGAGCCGAAGCAGGAACACCGCAAGTCGCTGGGCCTGGCGGTCATGGCATACCTGCTGATCCTCGCGGTTCTGCTGTGGTTCTCCTACAAGCAGATCTGGCGAAAGATCGAGCACTAAGGCGCGTCTCACCAGACCCAAGAAGTTGAGAAAGCCCCGGTTTTTCCGGGGCTTTTTTCTTGCGGCACTGGCAATCTGGCTTTTATCTTTCCTGCCCTCAGGTGGAGGGAAGAATGGCAGATGGAAAATTCTTGAGTATTGCGAATGCCGCCGGGGCGATCGGCGGCGCCGTCGTAGGTGGTCTGGGTGTGATGTTCGCGCTGGGGGATACCTCCCCCAAATCGCTGTCGGGCATGGCGTCTTCGCTCGACCGGATCGCTGAAAATCTTGAAAAATACAGGATATTGACCCATCTTCCGCCGGGGAGGCGGCCGATGTTCTGAAGCGGGCCGACCAGATCAGCCGCAAGGTCGTGGAGAAAGCTGCCGGGTTGGAATTGCCCAATGTGGACGGCGTGCTGCTGACGGATGACGGCGTACCGATCCCCGCCGGGGAGACCAAAACCATTGTGATGGGCAATGGCGACCGGGTGAGCATGAGCTACCTCGACCGGACCACGAAGGGCTATAGCATGACGATAAATGGTCAGGAGGGACTATTCCCGATTGGTGCTCATATCCACACATCCGAAGATGGAGCCTGCTTCGTGGAGTTTCTGCGAACCGAGGACCATTTCTCGAAAATCGTTGTCAGGGCCGTCTGCGAGTGAACCTGAGACCACCGGCATGTCCGGTGTCAGTCTCTGCAAGGCAGGGCAGGTGAATGGCGCGCTTGTCGAGCACCCGCCGCGCAACTCGCGATTCGTCACGACGAGGTGAGGCTGGTCGACTTCCATGCCGGGCCTGGTTACGTGCTGGCAGATGATGTGGAACTGACCACGCCCAACCCGCGTTCACCGCCGCCCATCGGCATGCGCAAAGACCTCAGGACGAATTGATGAGTAAATGGACCCTCGGCATCATTGGCGGCTCTGGCCTGTACGAAATTGACGGACTGGAAGACCGCCGCGAGGAGACCGTCGAAACACCCTGGGGCGCACCGTCCGATGCGCTGGTCCATGGGCGGATCGGCGATGTGAAGCTGGTTTTCCTTCCGCGCCATGGCCGTGGCCACCGGTTGTCGCCCAGTGAAGTGCCTTACCGGGCAAACATCGCCGCGCTGAAAATGGCTGGCGTGACGGATGTGCTGGCCATCTCGGCCTGCGGCAGCCTTCAGGAAGCCTATGCGCCGGGTGATTTCCTGGCCGCCGACCAGTTCATCGACCGGACATTCGCCCGGGCCAAGACGTTCTTCGGTGAGGGAATGGTGGCGCATGTCTCCATGGCTCACCCGGTCTGTTCCCGGTTCAGCGCGATGGCTGCGGATGCGGCCGAAGCGGTTGGGGCCAGGGTCCATCGCGGCGGTACGTATATCGCCATGGAAGGCCCGCAATTCTCGTCGCTGGCCGAATCGAAACTCTATCGCCAGTGGGGATGTGACGTGATCGGCATGACCGCAATGCCGGAAGCCAAGCTCGCGCGGGAGGCAGAGCTGCCCTATGCGGTGCTCGGCATGGTGACGGATTATGACTGTTGGCGTGAGGAAGAGGAGGCGGTGACCGTCACCAATGTTCTGGAAGTCATGGCGCGGAACAGTGCGCTTGGCCGGAAAGCCGTTGTAAAGCTGGCGGAAAATTTGAGCGGTACGGAGCGTACCCCGAGTCCGGACGGAATCGATACCTGCCTCGACTATGCCTTGATCACCGCAGAGGCCGCGCGAAACCCGGAAACGATCCACAAGTTGCGGGCGATTGCGGGACGCGCCCTGGGCGGCTAAGGTTTCCGCTCCATTAACCTGAATCGTCGCGGGGCTGGCGTTTTCGGGCTGATCGGAGGGGAGCTCAGAATGAGTGAGTCGCAATTCTACACGTTCATTACCGGCGGGGTCTCATTGATGATCGCCGCCGGGCTGCTGGTTGCCTGGCATCTCTGGCGCATGCGCGAGGAGCATCAGGCGGGCATCGTGTCGGCCCTGGACGGAATAAGCCACGAATTGAGGATCAATCTCCAGCGCTTCGTTTCGGAGCTGGGGCAGATCCACGCCATTCAGGAGGCCGGTCCCGATCTCCTGCTGCCGGTGCGCCACCCGCAGCTGGACGGCGTCAACGCCTCGATGATCCGCGCGAACCGCAATGCCCTGGCCGTGATCGGCAACACCTATCAGGAGCTTGAGGCCCGCAAGATGGCGCTGCGCGCCGCGCTGGCCCAGAGACGCGACCCGGTCGATTCCATGGATGATGCGATGGACGCCACGATCAATGGCATCGCGACACTCTATATGTGGGAAGTCCATGGCGGCGCCCGGCCGTCAGAAGTCGGCCGCGTCCGCTCATGGGACGTACGCGACTGGATGAAGGGGCATAATTTCAGCCAGCAATCGCTGCCCGGCCTGTACCTTCGCGATGAAGTGGTTGAGCGTCTGCGCGCCTACGGCCTGCATCTCACGCCGCGGCCTCTGACCCATACGGCCCACGAATACTATTCCATGCAGTATGACCGGAAAGCCGATGTCCATGCGCCCTTCGGGCGGCGCAAGACACCGGAACAACTGGAAGAGGCTGCCCGCAAGGCCGAGGAAAAGGCTGCGAAGAAAGCCGCCAAGCAGGCTGAGAAAGAAGCCCGCAAAGCGGCCAAGGCTGCAGAAAAGGCCGAAAAGGAAGCCGCTGCGCAGGCTGAGCAAGACGCAAAGACGGCCGCCTCGCTTGCTGCCGCCGACACCCTCACCGACGAGAGCCCGGCCTTTGCAGATCAGCCTGCCGACGACACTTATGAACAAGGTCAGGTCTTCCAGTCATCCGGGGACGAACCGTCCGACATGACGGATGAGGATGATGATGAGCTGGGCATGCTGGAAGATGCCGAGTCGAACACGCGGCCGAACTAGCGCTCCTGGTAACAGGCTTACCTGACAGGCCTGTCTGACAGGTCGGGTCAGCGGCGTTTCATGCTGCCCAGAATGCCACGAAGAATATAGCGGGTGAATTCGCGGGCCGCCGAACGGGCCGCCTGATTGCCGGCCTTTTGCAGTGGAGACATGCGGCGGGAGCGGCTCGACCGTGTCTTCTTTGCCCGGGCTTTCTTTTTGGCCAGCTCTTTTGCGGCCTTTTCTTCCTCTTTGGCGAGGCGCTCGGCTTCCTTTTCAGCCTTGGCTTCCTTGGCTTCAAGGATTTCATAGGCTGACTGCCGGTCGACGATGCCTTCATACTTCCCGGCAATGGGGCTCTCGTTGATCACCTTCTTGCGTTCGGCATCTTCCGCCGGACCGAGCCGCGAGGCAGGCGGGCGGACCACCGTGTGCTGAACGACGCTCGGGGCGCCTTTGGTATCCAGCGTCGAGACGAGCGCTTCACCGACGCCGAGCGTGGTGATCACTTCCTCCGTGTCGAAGGCCGGATTCGGGCGGAAGGAATCGGCAGCGGCCCGAACCCCTTTGCGCTCGGCCGGCGTGTAGGCGCGCAGGGCGTGCTGGAACCGGTTGCCAAGCTGGGCGAGCACGCTTTCCGGCAGGTCGCGCGGGTTCTGTGTCACGAAGAAAACACCCACGCCCTTGGAGCGGATGAGGCGCACGACCTGTTCGATCTTCTGCAGCAGGGCAGAGGGCGTATCGTCGAACAGGAGGTGGGCTTCGTCGAAGAAGAAGACGAGCTTCGGCTTGTCCGGGTCGCCAACTTCCGGGAGTTGCTCGAACAGTTCCGACAACAGCCAGAGCAGGAAGGTGGAGTAAAGTTTCGGGCTGTTGATGAGGCGGGTGGAGTCCAGCACGCTGACGATGCCGCGGCCGTCTGTCGTTGTCCGCATCATGTCCGGCAGTTCGAGGGCAGGCTCCCCGAAGAAATGCTCGGCCCCTTCGCGTTCCATGACCAGCAGGTTGCGCTGCAGGGCGCCGAGCGAGGCCGAGGCGATGTTGCCGTATTCCTTGCTCAGCTCGTCGCGGATTTCCTTGTCGCCCATATGAGCGAGCAGCTTGCGGAGGTCTTTGAGGTCCAGCAGCAGGAGGCCGTTGTCGTCAGCATATTCGAACGCGATGTTCAGAACGCCTTCCTGCGCATCGGTCAGCCCCATCAGGCGCGACAGCAATAGCGGGCCCATTTCCGAAATGGTTGTGCGGACAGGGTGGCCTTTTTCGCCGAACAGATCCCAGAAAATCGTCGGTGCGCCGGAATAGGAATAGTCGGCCAGGCCGATCTTCTCGGCGCGGGAGACGAGTTTCGGGTGCAGCGGGTGTTTTTCGCTGCCCGGCACGCAGATGCCCGACAGGTCGCCTTTCACATCGGCGCAGAACACCGGGACGCCGGCATCGGAAAAGCCCTGGGCGAGAATCTGGAGCGTCACGGTCTTGCCGGTGCCCGTCGCGCCGGCGACAAGGCCATGCCGGTTGGCGATCTTCAGCAGCAATTCCTGCGCGACATCCGGTTTCCCTGTCCCGTTCGCGTCCGCACCGCCGATGAAAATGGAGTCTGCCATGAATGCCCCGCCTCTTTTGTTCCAGCCGGGACGCTAGAGAATTCATCGGATTCGGCAAGGCCCGGGGTGTAAAGGCACTGGCGGACGGCGCCCTGCTTGACGCCGGGCGGGGCTGGCGCCACGCTTGCCACAGGCAGAAGGGGGAACCGGATATGAGCCGCGCCGCCACAACCGGGATCTGGATCATCGCGACGGGTGTCATCATCGCGTTCCTTTACTGGACACGCGCCATCCTTGCGCCGTTTGCGCTGGCGGTTTTCCTGTTCCTGACCATCGAGGGCTTCGCCACGATGATCGACAACTGGACCCGCTTCCTGAAGATCGGCCACGCCCGGATCATCGCGATCCTGCTGGTCCTGGGCGGTTTTATCGGGTTCATCGGACTTATGGCCAATGGCATTGCCGAGTTCGGGCGCGATGCGGGCGAATATGAAAACAAGATCAATGGCCTGATCCAGGAGGCCTATGATGTGGTCCATATGACCGGTGCGCCGACGCTGCAGGAATTGCTGTTCAACGAGACCGGCCAGCGCTTCTTCGCCACCATCGCGAACGCCACCGGCGACTTGTCCGGCGATGTCGTGCTGATCCTGATCTATGTTGCGTTCCTGTTCCTGGCGCAGTCCGGCTGGACGCGGAAGCTCGACAACATATTCCCCGAAGTCGAAGCACGGACACAGGTGCGCGAAGTGGGAGACGAGGCACGCCGCGGCATCGAGAGCTATCTGTGGACTCAGACGGTCATCTCGGCCCTCATCACCGTGCTCACCTATTTTTCATTGCTGGCGCTGGGCGTGAAGAATGCCCTGTTCCTGTCAGCGCTGATTTTCGTGCTGAACTATATCCCCACCGTCGGGTCTATCGTTGCGGCTTTGGTGCCGCCGCTGTTCGCGCTGGTGCAGCCGAGCATGCCGGCCTGGGTGCCGGGCGTCCCGCCGCAGGACACGTATATCTATGCCGGTTTCGTTCTGGCGGTGGTCAGTTTCTGGCAATTCTCGATCGGCAATTTCATCCAGCCGCGCATGATGGGGGAATCGCTCAACCTGTCGTCGCTGGTCGTGCTGCTCGCGCTGGCAGTCTGGGGCGTGGTTTGGGGCATCCCCGGCATGTTCCTGTCAGCCCCGCTGACTGTGTTGATGATGGTATTGTTTGCGCAGTCCGACGGAACGCGCTGGATCGCGATCCTTCTGTCTTCAGATGGCAACCCGCAGGGCAAGGGAGGGCTTCAGGGGGAGCGACTTACAGCGGACGCTGCACAAGATGGTGGAGCATGAGACCAATTCATGGCAATCCACAACTACACCGCGATATGAGTGACTCGGGCTGCTGGTATTTCAGGAATTTACAAGTGGACTGAAACGCATCTCTTGCGGATAAAATATTTGATACGAAATATGGAATCAGGCCTCCGCGTGCGTCCCCCCACCCAGCCTGCGGATCAAGGCCTGTAGGGCCCGCCGGACACGTCCCCGTTCGGCGGGCCCGTTCATTTCGGGAAGACATCCTGCTTCTCGCCAGTGCAGCACGGAAGTTTCATTTGAAGCGACAAAGTTGAAGCACTAGGTGACCCGCGTTAAACCGAACCGTCACCGAATCCTTCCTTTCTCCGTGTGAGTCACTCTCATGAACAATCAGACTGTTGCCGCCGATCCGCTTGATCAGGTGCTGACTCAGGTCAGCCTGGAATCTGGCAATGAGGACCTGAGCGGTCTCGAGCCGGCCGATATCGATACGTTGGCCCGGGGATTGTGGGCCTGGGCATCCGAACTGCCGGCCGGCGAACAGGATGCGCGCATTCTTGCGGATGCGGAGGGCGCTTCGGGCCCCCTGGGCCGCAGTGTCCTGGAAACGGCCGGGCCGGATATGCCTTTCCTGGTCGATTCCCTGTTGGGGGAGTGTGCGGATCAGGGCTTTGAAGTGCGCACGCTGTTCCACCCGGTCGTCCGCCTGGCCGATGGCCGCATGATGTCGGTGATCCAGATTCACCTGCCGCGCCTGACAGACCGGGAGGCTGAGCGTCTGCTCGAGGGGGCACGCCAGACGCTGAAAGACACAGCGGGCGCCGTTGCGGACTTCAAACAGATGAAAGAGCGGATGCGCCAGGAGATTCGCCGCCTGTCCCTTCTGGAGGAGCCGAAGCACGCCGATACGCATGAAGCCGTCGCGTTCCTTGAATGGCTGACGAAGAATCATTTCGTCTTCCTCGGCTGCCGCGAATACCGCTTCGAAACCGATGAGGAAGGCCGTGTCCTGGCCGAAGAACCCATCATGATCGAGGGCAGCAATCTGGGCCTTCTGCGAGATGAGGACCTCAACGTCCTGTCGCGCGATGCAGAGCCCTTGGTTTTGACGCCTCAGATCGGTGAGTTGCTGGAAGAGCCGTTCCCGCTGATCGTGGCGAAGTCGACGCTGGTCAGCCGCATCCATCGCCGTGTCGCCTGCGACTATGTCGGTGTGAAACAGTACGACCCGCAGGGGCGCGTGAACGGCGAGGTACGGTTCCTCGGCCTGTTTACTGCCGAAGCCTATGACGAGACTGCGCGGTCCATCCCGTTCATCCGGCGCCGTGTGCTGAAGGTCATTGCGTCCTCGGGGGCAATGCCCGGCGGGCATACCGAGAAAGCCATCGCCAACCTGCTGGAAACCTGGCCGCGCGACGAGCTGTTGCAGACCAGTTCGAAAACGCTTGTCCCGATGATCATGGGCGCCCTGCACCTGATCGGCCGCCCGCGCACGCGCCTGTTCCTGCGCCGGGACCAGTTTGACCGGTTCGTCTCGGCGATCGTTTATGTGCCGCGCGAGGCATATGACACGACGCTCCGGGAGCGGATCACGGAAACATTGGTGAAGGCCTATAATGGCCGGCTCACACGGTTCCAGCCCTATTTCGATACCGGACCACTGGCGCGTGTCCACTTCCAGATCGCCATAGACCGGAACCATCCGGAACCGGATGTCGATGAACTTGAAGCGGAGATCACCCGGCTCGCCCGGACGTGGGACCAGGCCCTGCGCGATGCGATGGTGCAATCCGATTCCTACGGGACGGACGGGGAAGGGGCGCGCGCGTTCATCGGGGCGTTCAATGCGGCCTACCGCGAGGCGTTTTCGCCCGAAGAGGCGATGCGCGATGTTGCCATGATGGCGCGTCTCAGCGCCAGCGCTCCGATCGTGGCCCGGGCCTATCGGGCTGTCGATGAAGACCCGGACAAGATCCGCATGAAGATCTATTCCCGCAATGGCGCGATTCCGCTGTCGCGCTGTGTGCCGGTGTTCGAGAAGATGGGCCTGTTTGCGGCCTTTGAAACCGGATTTCCCGTGCGGCCACGCGAAAAGCCGGCCTCCGATGCGCCGGATGTCTATTGGGTGCATGACCTTTCCATGCGGTCGGAAAGCGGCGCGCCGATCGATCTGGAAGAAGTGGCGCACCGCCTCGAAGAGGCCTTCGTGGCCGTCTGGAGCGGCTATGCGGAAAATGACGGGTTCAACCGCCTGATCCTGGTCGCGGGCACCACATGGCGCGAGGCTGCCCTCATCCGGACGCTCTGTGCCTATCGCCGTCAGACCGGCCTGGACCAGCCGCAGGATGTTCAGGAGGCCGCTCTGGCCCGCTATCCGGCCATGACGGGCCTGTTGATCGAACTCTTCACCTGCCGCTTCGACCCGTCGCAGGATCTCAGCCTGCGCCAACGCGAAGACGCCTGCCGGGAAATCTGTGACAAGATCGAAGTCAGCCTGCGGGATGTGTCCGCACTGGCAGACGATCAGGTCCTGCGCCGCCTGACGGACCTGATCCTGGGGGTTCAGCGGAGCAATTTCTATCAGACAGCCGCGGATGGTGGCCCGCACAGTTTCGTCAGCCTGAAGATCGCAAGCCGCGTGTTGCGCGACGTGCCGGAGCCGAAACCGTTCCGCGAGATCTTCATGTCCAGTCCGAAAGTCGAAGGCGTTCACATCCGGTTCGGACCGGTTGCACGCGGCGGCTTGCGCTGGTCGGACCGGGCGGCGGACTACCGCACCGAAGTTCTGGGTCTGGTGAAGGCGCAGCAGGTGAAGAATGCGGTGATTGTGCCTGTCGGCTCCAAAGGGGGCTTTTATCCCAAGCAATTGCCCGACCGGTCAGACCGCAACGCCTGGTTCGAGGCCGGGCGGGACGCCTACAAGGAGTTCATCGCGGCGCTGCTGGAACTGACAGACAATCTGGTCGATGGCGAAGTCACCCATCCGCCCGATACGGTTGTGTGGGACGGAGAGGATCCGTACCTCGTCGTTGCCGCCGACAAGGGCACCGCGACCTTTTCCGATACCGCCAACGCCATCAGCCTTGAAAAAGGCCACTGGCTGGGTGACGCATTCGCCTCCGGCGGGTCGGCCGGGTATGACCACAAGAAGATGGGCATCACGGCGCGCGGCGCCTGGGAGGCGGTCAAGCGGCACTTCCGCGAAATGGGAAAGGACATCCAGTCCGAACCCTTCACCGTGATCGGCGTCGGCGACATGAGCGGCGACGTATTTGGCAATGGCATGCTGTTGTCGCCGGAAATCCGCCTCGTGGCGGCGTTCAATCACATGCATGTCTTTGTCGATCCGGACCCGGTCGATTCCGCGAAGAACCTTGCCGAGCGCCAGCGCCTGTTCGACCTGCCGCAATCGAGCTGGGAAGACTATGACACCAGCCTGATCTCCAAAGGCGGCGGTATATTTGCGCGGTCGGCCAAGTCGATCGAACTGAGCGACGAGATCAAGACGCTGACGGGTCTGAGCGCGGAAACGGTCACGCCGGACCAGCTGATTAATGCCTTGCTGAAGTCCAAGGCGGACCTGCTCTGGTTCGGCGGTATCGGCACCTATGTGAAGGCCGATAACGAAACCAATGGCGAAGTGGGCGACCGCGCCAATGATGCCATCCGGATCGGCGCCCACCAGCTGCGCGTCAAAGTCGTCGGGGAGGGGGCTAATCTGGGGCTCACCCAAGCCGCCCGGATCGAGTTTGCCCTGTCCGGTGGACGGATCAATACCGACGCCATCGACAATTCGGCCGGCGTCGATTCCTCAGACCACGAAGTGAACATCAAGATTCTCGCGGCCGAAGCGATCCGCCTTGGCAATCTGGAGGAAGATAGCCGGAATGACCTGCTGGCGAGCATGACAGATGATGTGGCGCACCATGTTCTGCGCCACAATTACGATCAGACGGCTGCGCTCACCCTGGCTGAGGCGACGGCGAAGCAGGACCATGAGGCGCTGGAGCGGTTGATGGTGCACCTGGAAAGCCGGGGCGTGCTCGACCGGGCGCTGGAAGGCCTGCCCGATACCGGCCATATGAAAGTGCGCGCCGAGCACGGGCAGGGGCTGAGCCGTCCGGAGCTGGCCGTGCTGCTGGCCTGGTCGAAGATCACCCTGTTCGACGATCTGGTTGCATCCGACTTGCCGGACGATCCGTATCTGGAAAGTGTGTTGAAAGCCTATTTCCCGAGCCCGATCGACTCCTATGGCGAGGCAATGGACAATCACCGCCTGAAGCGGGAGATCATTGCCACGGTGCTGGCAAACCGGTCCCTGGACATGGGCGGGGCGATCCCGGTCTTCCGCCTGCGGGAGATGACAGACACCACCGACATGGCCGCCATCGTACGCGGTCTGGAGGCGGCCCGCGTCGTGCTGGATTTCGAAGGTTTCCAGCGTGAGGTCGATGCCCTCGACAATGTCGTCCATGCGGATGTGCAGACCGATCTTCGGCTGCTGGCGGCGCAGGCCGTGAGCACGGCTGCGGCGTGGTTCGTGACGACCATGCCGAAAGGCACATTGCAGGAACTTGTCGATGCAACCCACGCGCCGCTGAACGAGTTCAAGGCGGCCCTCGCGGATATCCACACGCATTTCCCTGCCGCGCAGATCGAGCGGTCGACCCGCACCCTGATGCGGCGCGGTGCGCCGGAAGAGCTGGCGCGCTGGGCATCTGCCATGGGGATTTTCGCCCAGGGGCTCGTCGTCGTGGACCTTGCCAGCTCCACAGGCAAGAAAGTGCCCGAGGCGGGCGAATGTTTCTTCCAGATCGGCGAGGCCCTGCGCCTCGACCGCCTGCGTGTCACAGCGCTGGACGGCCTCTCCAAGGCAGGGTTCTGGGATCGCGTTGCGGGACGCCGCCTGATCGTCGAACTGGTCCAGACTCAGGCGGATGCCGCCCGCGATGCCCTCGCGGTTGGCGGGGCAGGGCCATGGCTTTCCCACCACCAGGATGGCCGCAAGGATCTGCTGGCGACGCTGGCTGAGCTCGGCAAGGAAAAGGCCTGGAGCTTTGCGAAGTTTGCGCTGGCCGCCGATGCTGTGCGCCATTTCATGAAGCGTTAGACGTATTCACCACGCGAAATGAAAAGTCCCGCACCCGGCCACCGGGTGCGGGACTTTTGTATGTGGGCGTCAGATGATCAGTCTTCGGCGAAGATCACTTTCACCTGTTCTGCGGCATTGGCTCTGAGCGCGCTGCAATTCTCACCGCGTTCAACCCCCTGAGCCAGCGAGCGTTCATAGCCCGGGATCAGGTCGGCTTTGCTTTCGAAGAAGGATTTCGCGTCGGCCACACCGTCCGCCGTGCAGAATGCGCCGGCGGCTTTCGCCGTCTGCGGCTTTCGGATCACCGGGATCTTCGCCAGGATGTTTTCGAAATTGTCCTTGACCATCGGCCAGATGGTCGACTGGGCCTTCGGGTTGGCAATTGAGTAGTTGTAAATCGAATACAATTCGTTGCCTGAGATATCATCGCCCAGAGACAGTTTGAACAGGTCGGTTACGATCTCCGGCGTGCCTTCCCCTGCAATGGCAGACAGAATGGTGGCCCGTTCGGTCTGGTTCTCCGAATTGCGGACAAAGTCGATCGCACCCTGATAGAAGTCCCGGTCGCCGTTCTCCACGCCGGCGGCGACGGCGGCGTAGAGGTCTTCCGCAGGCAGGGCCGCCGGATCGGCGTCCTGGCCGATGCCCAGATAGGCTTTGGCACGGCCGGCAATCTCTGCACGGTCATCGGCCCGGTTGCCGTCTTCCAGAAGCAGGTTCCAGAGCGCAGGCGCGAGCAGGTGCTCGGACGTCGAAAGCGCCGTTGCCGGACGTTCGGACAGATAGGTCCAGACCGGGCCGTAGGTCGTCTCGATCCAGTTGGCGAGCTGGGCCTTTCCATCCTCGTCCAGCATCGCCTTCAGTGGTGCGATCATGTCGATCGAGGAATACATTGCGGCAGCCGATCCCCCGGCCGACGTTTCCAGACCGCTGACCAGATCGGCGGCGGTCAGTCTGCCGGCGTCGAATCCGGCGCCGATGGAATCGAGCAGCATCATCTGTTCCGCCGGGCTCAGCGAGGCGTAATTGGCCTGCAGGGCGGCCGCATTGTCTGCATCGGTTCCAAACCGCCAATAACCGGCGCCGCCGGCATTTGGCATTACCCAGTCCGGGCAAGCATCAAGGGCGATCGTGGTCGTCTTGTCTGACAGTATCTGGCGAACGGTATGATCGCCGGACGCGTCATGCACGCGGGCCGCAAACGGAATTTCCCAGGTCTGGGCTTCCGGATCGATCCGCGAGCCCAGCGGCGCGTAACGGCTCTGCGTGACCTTCAATTCGCCGCCGGTTGCCGCCGGGCAGGTCACATCAACGTCCAGGAAGGGAATGCCTGGTTGGGAAATGAAGGAGGTAAACGAGGAGACGACGTCTGGTTGGCCGGAGCCGTCGGCGAGGCTTTGCATGAAGTCTTCGGTTGTTGCGACACCATCTTCGAACCGGCGCATGTGCAGACGGATGCCATCGCGGAATGTCTCTTCGCCAAGATAGGTCTCGAACATGTTCAGCACGCTGCCGCCCTTGCGATAGGTGATGGAGTCGAACGCGTCGCCAATGTCGCCCGTGGTCAGGATGGGATTGCGAACCTGGCGTGTCGAGAGGAGGCTGTCGGTCGGCATCGCCTCCAGGCTCGACAGAATGGGGCCGAGTGTCCAATCGCCATCGGGTTCAATGGCGGCCATTGTTTTGGTACTGATCCAGGTCGCAAATGCCTCGTTCAGCCAGATATCGTTCCACCAAGCTGGCGTGACGAGATTACCGAACCATTGGTGGCCAAGCTCGTGCGCATGCGTGCTGTAGATCGCGAGGCGCCGGGCAAGCGAGGTTCGGTCATCGATCAGTAAGGCTGATTCGCGGTAAACGATCGCCCCGGCATTCTCCATCGCGCCATACGCAAAATCGGCTGCGGCGATCAGGTCCAGTTTTCCGTATGGATACGGATAATCGAAGTAGGATTCCTGCCATTCGACCATCTCGTCGGTGATGTCGAGGGCGGCTGCGAGTTTCTCACCTTTGCCGGCAGGCGCAAACCCGCGCAGCGGCACCGCTTCCGGGCGAAGGTCCGTTGCCGGGATCGGTTCGCCTATGACTTTGTCATACGGGCCGACCATCAGGGCGACGAGATACGACTGGATCGGCCGGGTTGTTGCAAAGTGGTGGCGGACCATGCCGTCACCGAGGTCTTCTGCTTCGGTTTCCGCCCCGTTGGCGGCGACTTCCATTGCCGCCGGCGCGGTGACCGTCAGCGTGTAGGGGGTTTTGAAGCGCGGCTCGTCGAAGGACAGGAACATGCGGCGCGCATCAATGTCTTCGAACTGGGTGACGAGATAGGGGAGGCCGCCCTGTTCGACCTTGTAGAGACCAGCGAGGTGATGGTTGTACGGCGCTTGGTATTCGGCGATCAGCGTCGCTTCTCCGGCTGGGAGCGGCGCATCGAAATCGACGCGTGCAACACCGTCGGGCGTTTCGTTTGGAGTGAAGGTGGCCGCGATTTCCATCCCGTCCGGCAGGACAGCCTTGATCGCGGAGACGTCCGGGCCAAGGGCGTGCAGCCAGATGCGCGAATGTGGCTTGTCCAGATTGAGATCGATCTCTTCGTAGCCGGTGAACGTGTCAGCATACGGATCCGTCACCAAGTCCAGCCGGTAAGCCGCCGGACGGATGCCGGTGGGCAGCTGGCCCTTCGGGATTTCGGCCTGGAGGACGGGCGCCTGTGCTGCCGTTGAAACAGGTTCGGCAGCAGACGCGACCGTATCGGCTGGAGTGCTGCAGGCAGAAACCAAAACAAAGGCGGCGGCACTTGCAAGGAGAGCGGGCGAGAATCTGGATTTCATATGGGAGGCTCTTCGATCAATAATCGGGGTATTTTTGAACCATATCTTTTTCCGTTCGGATAGATGTTCTTTACTCCTCTGGACTAAAAGTGAACGGCAGACCGCAGGAGGCTCGCCTGCCGATGATCCGACTTTATCACTGGTGCCTTGATCCGGCCGGACGGCTGGTTCGACTCTGCCTGGCCGAAAAAGGTCTGGGTTTTGAAACAGTTGAGTCCTCGCCCTGGGCACCGCATCCGGATCTCAAATTGCTCGGTCCGGGCGCTGTGGCGCCAGCCCTGCTCCAGGAAGGGACTGGCGGACGGATCGTCGCGGTCGGTACGCGGGCGATCTGCGAATTCCTCGAAGAATCGGTAGAGGGCGAGCATCTGCTGCCCCTCCATCCCGGACAGCGCGCGGAGGCGCGGCGTCTCTGGGCCTGGGTGGAGCAGGGGTTCGAGGAAGTGACCGACACATTGCTCACCGAACGCGTGATGCAATGGGTGCGGCGCGACCGCCAGCCGGATTCGGAGAAGCTCCGCCGGGGCGCGCACACGCTGCGCGGCCGGCTGACCTTCCTGAATGCGCTGGTGGAGACGCACGGCTTCATTGCCGGGCGGGACCTGACGCTGGCGGACCTCGCCGCAGCGGCGCACCTGTCTGCCTGCGACTATTTCGGGGACATCCAATGGGAAGCCGTGCCGGACCTGCGGACCTGGTATGCCCGCATAAAGTCGCGGCCGAGCTTCCGTCCGCTGCTTGCCGACCGGCTGGACGCCGTGCGACCTTCGCCGCACTATGCCGACCTTGATTTCTGACCCGGCGGACCGCGCCACATTTGCCAGGCAGCATGCCCTTTCGCTCGGTTTCGATGCGGTGGGCATTGCGCGGGCCGATGAAGCCTGGGCGGCGTCCGACCGGCTGGAGGCTTTTGTCGCGGCGGGCCATCACGGCACGATGGAGTGGATGGAGACGACGCTGGAACGGCGCCGCACGCCGGTTTCCATGTGGGCGGGCGCAAAGTCCGCCGTCACCGTCGCCCTGAATTATGGCCCCGATCACGATCCGATGGAGACGCTCCAGCAGCGTGAGGCCGGGAACATTTCCGTCTATGCGCGGGGGAAGGATTATCACGACACGCTGAAATCCCGCCTGAAACAGCTCGCCCGGGAATTCGTGGCGAAGACCGGCGCGGAGGTGAAGGTCTTTGTCGATACCGCCCCGCTGATGGAGAAGCCGCTGGCCGCGAAAGCCGGGCTTGGCTGGCAGGGCAAACATACGAACCTTGTCAGCCGGGAACTGGGCTCCTGGTTCTTCCTCGGCGTGATGCTGACCGATGCCGAACTCCCCCCCGATACGCCAGAGACAGACCATTGCGGCAGCTGCCGGAACTGTCTCGACATCTGTCCGACTAAGGCCTTTCCCGCGCCGTACCAGCTGGATGCGCGGCGGTGCATTTCGTATCTCACCATCGAGCACAAGGGCCCGATCCCGGAGGAATTCCGCACGGCGATGGGCAACCGGATATATGGCTGTGACGATTGTCTCGCCGTCTGCCCCTGGAACAAGTTCGCCAGCGCTGCCCGCGAGGCGGCCTTCCATGCGCGGGCCGAGCTGAAGCTGCCGGGCCTCGACGAACTGGCGGCGCTGGACGATGCGGCCTTCCGCGAGGTCTTCTCCGGATCGCCCATCAAACGCATCGGGCGGGACCGTTTTGTGCGCAATGTCTGCATCGCGATCGGGAACTCGGATGCGCCCCGGTTCGTTCCCCTGCTCGAAGGCCTGACGCGGGATACGTCTGCGCTTGTGCGCGGGGCGGCTGCATGGGCCCTCTTGCAACTGGATGCGGAGCGGTTCTCTCTCGCCCGTTCGCAGAACGCGTCCGGGGAAAGCGACCCTGATGTGCTGAGGGAATGGAACAGAGGCGCATGAAGAAGAAGCCGACGGCAAAGCCGCCCGCAAAGCCTCAAGGCCGCGGCCTGATGACCTATCTGGGCTGGGCGCTGAAATTCGCGCTCGGCCTGTTCGTGGGCGTGCATATCTATGCGCTGGTGCTGAAGGCCGCGCCGGTGCCGGGCACGATGCTGATGGCCCAGCGGGCGATCGGCGGCGAGAAGATCCGGCGGCAGATGGTTTCCATCGACGATATTTCTCCCAATCTGGTCCTCGCCGTGATTGCGGCGGAGGATTCGCGCTTCTGCCAGCATACTGGCGTCGACCCGGACGCGATCGAGCAGGCGATCAGCGACTACAAGCAGGGCAAGGGCCTGCGCGGGGCGTCCACCATCACCCAGCAGACGGCGAAAAACGTCTTCCTCTGGAATGGCGGCGGTTTTGCCCGCAAGGCGGTCGAGGCCTGGTTTGCGACATTCATCGACGGCATGTGGGGCAAGCGCCGGGTGATGGAAGCCTATCTGAATGTCGCCGAATGGGGCGACGGGATTTTCGGGGCCGAAGCGGCGGCAGAGGCGCGGTTCGGCAAATCGGCCGCCGACCTCACAGAGCGCGAAGCGGCGCTGCTGGCGGCTGTCCTGCCGAGCCCGAACAAATGGCGCCTCGATCCGCCGGGGCCGTATGTCTCCAAACGTGCCAGTACGCTGCAGGCCCGTATGCGGGTGGTCCGCTCCGAAGGGCTGGCCGCCTGCGTTCTGGACGCGCAGGACGTGCGCCGGTCTGCGCCGAAACGTCCGGCAACGCCGCAAGCCCCCGCACCGCAGGAGCCCCGTCCGCAGGTCCAGCCGGAAACGCCCGCCGCGCGGCCCTCGCTGCCGGACTTGCCGCCACCCCCGGAAGAGGGGGCTGGAAACGTGCCGGAGACGGCGCCGCAGGATGAGGCGGTGACGGAAACGCCGGATGAGTTCGACAGTTTCCTGCAGGACGCCGAAGACCGTTTCCGGGAGCAGGAGACGCCGCCGGCGCCCGCTGAAGACCCCACACCAGATGCCTCCTCAGACCCAGGCCCTGAGCCGGCAGACACAGACGAGGCGCCAGCGTCCGGGCCAACGGATCTGCGCCCCCGGGACGGCACGCCCGGATAATCGCGTCCGCCAGCACCGGCGGCGCCCGTAAAGGCGCTTGGTCGGTGGGCTGAGTTTTCAGGGAAGGGGCGGTGTCACGTTTCCGGCAGGGGGAGGTTTCCTGCACAGGCGTGCACGGCATTGCGGGACGGCGCCTGTGTATGGTCAGGGCAGGGCACGGCCCAGAAGCGCGCATAAGCCGGCAAAGCGGCCCGCCCGTCGCAAGCCGCGGCGAGGCGATCGCTGGCATGGGGTGCAGGTTTCAGCCAGGCCCGGTCCGCTTTCTGGGGTGGCACCCAGTCGATGCTTGTGAGGAAGACCCGTCCGTTCGGTGTCACGCTCCAATGATACTGTACGCCGCGCCCATAGGCGGCCCGCACCGCGGCGCGGAGCAGCAGCACCTGGCACCAGATGAGCGGCCAGAAACAGGCAAGGTGCGGCGGGAAGCCTGCAGGTGGATGGAAGAGTGACATGTGCCGGAGTATACGTCCGGGCACAGAGGTGTCGGATGGATTTCTTTTTCCGGTAATGATTGCGGCAGGATGAGGCGGCTGGGCTGGTGGATAGCCTGCGCTTGTGCTGAGCGGCGCCAGCGCATGACGGCGCGCGTACAAAATCTGTCTACGTCATGATCATGCATGACCCGCCATGATCATACCGGACTAAGCCGGACCAGAAAGGGCTTCACGCCCCGGCGCGGGGCAGGGGCGTGAAGCGGGAGAGGTCTAGATCGGGTCGTACGGGAAGACGCTGGACGTCGGGCCCATGTCGGTGAAGTCGGCCTGCATGGCCGGCATGCACTGGTCGATCAGCGATTCCGGATCCCAGCCTTCGAGGCGGGCGACGGATTTCACCGGGCGCGGCTGGCTGAACAGCACGACTTCATTGCCGCGCACGCCAAAGATCTGGCCGGACACGTTCTTGGCCTTGTCGGCGCAGAGGGCGACGGCGACCTGGGCGACCTGGTCGGCCCGCATACCTTCCTTCATCCGGTTGACGCGCTGGGCGCCGGCCTCGTCCTTCACCGGGATGGACGCGATCATGCGCGTCCAGGCGAAGGGGGCGATGACGTTCGAGCGGACATTCTTGCGCTCGCCTTCCATGGCGATGATGCGCGACAGGCCGACAATGCCGAGCTTGGCCGCGGCATAGTTCGCCTGGCCGACATTGCCGATCAGGCCGGTGGTGGAGGTGAACAGCACGAAGGCGCCGTCTTCCTTCTCGCGGAAGAGTTCAACGGCGGCGCGGGTGACGTTGAAGCTGCCGCGCAGGTGCACGTCGATCACGGCATCCCAGTCATCTTCGGACATCTTGTGGAACATCTTGTCCCGCAGGATCCCGGCCGGGTTGATGACGGCGTTCAGGTCACCGAACGTGTCCTTGGCCTGTTCGATCATGCCTTCGACGGCTTTGAAGTCGGTGACGCTGTCGGAGTTGGAGACCGCTTCGCCGCCGGCTGCGCGGATCTCGGCCGCCACTTTCTCGGCCGGGCCGGCATCGCCGGGATCATCGCCCGACAGGCTGCCGCCGAGGTCGTTGACGACGACTTTCGCGCCTTCCTTTGCGGCGAGAAGCGCCGTTTCCTTGCCAATTCCGTTGCCGCCGCCGGTCACCAGGACCACTTTGCCCTCAAGCACGCCCATCTGCTGTTTCTCCTCTGAATGTTGTGTCTAATGTCTGGTCTGGCGCCACCCTAAGACCGGGCGGGCAATCTTCAAGGTTTGAAAACTGCCTCAGGCGCGGCTAGACGTCTCGCATGAAAAAGATTTTCAAGGCCGTAATCTGGGATTTCGGGGGCGTTTTTACCTCCTCACCCTTCGACGCATTCGCCCGCTATGAAGCCGAACAGGGGCTCCCCCAGAACTTCATCCGGACCGTCAATGCCACCAATCCGCTGGACAATGCCTGGGCCAAGCTGGAGCAGAGCAAGGTCGACGCGGCCGAGTTCGACGGCCTGTTCCGTGCGGAATCGAAGGCCCTCGGCCATGAAGTGCCCGGCGCCGACGTGCTGAAGCTGCTGTCCGGGTCGCTGCGCCCGCGCGTCGTGGAGGCGCTGAAAGTCTGCAAGTCGCACGGCAAGGTCGGCTGCATCACCAACAATGCGCCTATCGGGAAGGGCGCCTCGATGACCAATGACGAGAAGAAGGCCGCAGACCTCGCCCATGTGTTCGATCAGTTCGACCATCTGATCGAAAGCTCCAAGCTCGGCATCCGCAAGCCCGATCCGCGGATCTACGCCCTGATGTGCGAGGCGCTGGAGGTCGACCCGTCCGATTGCGTCTATCTCGACGATCTCGGCATCAACCTCAAACCGGCCCGCGCCATGGGCATGACCACGATCAAGGTGCTGGGCGAAGACCAGCTGCTCGACGATCTCAAATCGGCGACGGGATATGCGGTCGTCTAGCGTGCGGCGCGCGTTTCTGGCGGCGGGGGTCGTGCTGGGGGTGGCGGCGTGTTCGCCGGCCCCGCAAGAGCCTGTCTATCCGCCGGAATCGCTGTCGCAGGATCCGCAGGCACCGGAACCGGTGGAGATTCCGGAGGCCGTAGCGGCGACGCAGGACGAGATGCTGAAATATGCCCGGCGCGGCTCGCTGTCGGGCCTGTCGCGCATGGCCCGGGAGAACCCGGCCTTCGTCTCGAATCTCGGCGGCGAGGATCACCGGGCCTATTGGGACCTGATGCGCCGGATCGGGGTGGATCCGAACCGCAAGCTGCGTGCACTGATGGACCTGCCGGTCGGCGTGCGCGAAGTCGATGGCGTGAAATGGTATGTCTGGCCGGACCTGGCCGCCAAGCCGGCGGCGGACCTGATCCCGGAGAAGCTGTCCTTCCGTGACCGCAAGCGGCTGCAGGACCTGGTCGGCGATGACGGGATCGAGAAGATCCGGGCCGGCAAGGGCTATCCAGGCATGCGCACGGCAATTACCGAGAACGGACGCTGGGTCTATTTCGTGCTCGGCCAGGATGCGGAGGAGTAGATGATGACCAAGACGATTGGCGCCGAAGCGGCCCTGACCGCCCTCAAGGGCTGGACGAAAGGGGAGGGCGAACGCGACGAAATCGCCAAGACCTTCCGGTTCGACGATTTCAAGCAGGCCTTCGCCTTCATGACAGCCACCGCCCTGAAAGCCGAGCAGATGGATCACCACCCGGAATGGTCCAATGTCTACAACCGCGTCGAGGTCGTGCTGACCACGCATGACGCCGACGGCGTGACAACGCGCGACCTGGAGCTGGCAGGGTTTATGGACGCGCTGGCGGCCAGGCTGGGCTGACCGCGCCACAGGCGGCAGACATGCCGGATTCCTGCGTGCGTTTGCCGTTATGGGTGGTCTGCGGCACGGGGTGTCTTCTCTGTCGAAATGGGACAGATTGCTACTAAAAGCAGTATTTTCTGCTATTTGTACCCGTTTTATGGTCTGTTTTCAGTAAATGTCCCCCGGTCACGTGACAGACGGGATCGGGAATCCCGTTTAGGGACTGCGGATGATCTTAGCACAGGCCTATGAAACCAATCTGGACCGTCTCCGGCGCTATGCGGCATTTTCGTGCGGCAGCGAGGGGCTGGGCGATGGGGTTGTGTCTGAAGCCCTGGAAGATGTGCTGACCACGGTTTCCTCCGCAGAAAACGCCAATCTCATCGCGCTGTTCCAGAAGCTGGATGCAACCTTGCGGAACACGCCGCATGGCGAAGGCTCCATGTTCGCCGAACTGGGGCGCTGGCGGCAACTGACTCCGCGGGAGCGGCGGGTCATCATGCTTTACATTCTCGAAGGGTTCTCCAGCCGGGACGTTGTGCGGATCACCGGCATGGGCCGCGGGGAAGTGAAGGCGATCATTGCCCGGGCCCGCATGATATACGCGGACCGGTTTCCGGTCCGGATCGGCCTGATCGGCGGCGATGCCGAGCTGCGGGAGACCATCGAGGCCGCGCTCATGCCGGTCGGGCACAGACTGCTCTGGGCCGTGACGCCGGACGAAGCGGCAGATCCGGGCGCGCTTCCGCCCGCCAGCCTGGTCGTGATCGCCCATGAAGGCGACACGCCGGAAAAGGGGCCGCAAAGCGCGCTCGACCTTTGCAGCGGCCATGCCTGTCCGGTCATCCTGGCGTTTGACGGGGCAACGGAAGACCGGCTGAACAGCCGCTACTGGACGATGCCGCTGGACGGGCTGGACGATGCCACGCTGTTCAACAGCATACTGGTCCGCGCGCTGCTTTTTTCCGGCTGAGCCAGCTGGTTTCCCCTAAGACTGCCTTGGCGGGGCGACCTGCCTCCTGTTAGCTGCGCCCAAGACAAACGGGCTAAGATAATCAGGAGGATACCGGCATGGGACGGGTTTCAGGAAAAATGGCGCTAATCACCGGCGGCGCACAGGGGCTGGGCGAAGCGACTGCCCGCATGTTTGCGCGCGAAGGGGCGAAGGTCACCGTGACCGACGTCAATGGCGCGGGCGCCGAAGCTGTCGCGGCCTCCATCAATGACGAACACGGCGCCGGGACGGCCTTCGCCTGGCAGCATGACGTGACCGATGCCGCCCGCTGGCAGGACGTGCTGAAAGAGGCCCATGCCGCGATGGGCGGGCTCAACGTGCTGGTCAACAATGCCGGCATCGGCTCGCTCGGCTCGGTTGAGGACGAAGACTACGAGACCTTCAAGAAGGTGCAGGCCGTCGACGTCGACTCGATCTTCCTCGGCTGCAAGTACGCGATCCCGCTGATGCGCGACCATGGCCTCGGTTCGATCATCAACATTTCCTCCATCGCGGGCATCATCGCCAGCGCGAATTATGTTTCCTACAACACGGCCAAGGCGGCGGTGCGGCACATTTCGAAGTCGATTGCCCTGCATTGCGCAAAGTCGACCGGCGGCCAGATCCGCTGCAACTCGGTGCACCCGGTCTTCATCAACACGCCGATCCTGGACCGGACCAAGGAAATGTTCGGCGAGGAAGAAGCCCTTGCGAAACTCGGCCGCCAGATCCCGCTCGGCAAGGTCGGCGAGCCGGACGATATCGCCTATGCCGTGCTGTATCTCGCTTCCGACGAGAGCAAGCTGGTCACCGGGATCGAGCTGAAAGTGGATGGCGGCATCTCTGCGATGTAGGCGGGAAGCATGTCGGTCAGGATCGATCCCGTCACGGAATTCGGAGTGTTCGACAGGCCACTCCGGAGACGGGCGCCATCCATCTGGAGGTCGAGGGCGGCAACCAGGTGCCGGACGACATCGTGGCTGACGGCATTGTCACGGCCGATGACACAGGTCTGCATTTCGAGACGCTGAGCTTCGGCACGCCCGGGCAGGCAAGCGGTGCCTGCGATGGCGATTTCCCGGAATAGCATTTGTCGCGTTTTTTGCGCTTGCCGAAAAACCTGTTCCCTTTATGCCCCCGGCCTCATGCAAGGAGGCTGAACCATGATCGGATACGTAATGCTGGGCACGCAGGACCTCGCGCGCGGCGGGAAGTTCTATGATGCCATCGCGGGGGAACTGGGCGCGAAACGGCTGATGGAAGACGAGCAGCTGATCGTCTGGGGCAAGCCCGGCCACAAGGCCGATTTCACCCTGACCTATCCGTGGGACAAGAACCCGGCCTCTGTCGGCAATGGCACGATGGTGGCGATTGAAGCGTCCAGCAAGGAACAGGTCGACCGGGTCTACGAGATCGCCATGGCCAACGGCGCCAGCGACGAAGGCGCGCCGGGCCAGCGGTTCGAGACCTTTTATGCCGGCTATTTCCGCGACCTCGATGGCAACAAGCTGAACGTGTATTATTCCAGTATGTGAGCCTGAGCGAGCGGACGCCCGCCGCAGTAGAATTTCCACAAGCTTTTGGCTTGCCGGAAAACAGTGTTCACGTTATGTTCCATCCTCAAGCAAGGAGGCTGGAACATGATTGGATATGTAACCCTGGGAACAACGGATTTGGCGCGCGGCGCGAAATTCTACGATGCCATCGCAAAAGAGATGGGCACCGGGCGCATGATGGAGGTCGACCAATTCATCGCCTGGGGCACACCGGACGGACCCGCCGGCGTGGCCCTCACCTATCCGTGGGACCAGAACCCAGCCTCGGTCGGCAATGGCACGATGGTCGCGCTGCAGGCCGACAGCAAGGCGCAGGTCGACCGGATCTATGACATCGCGATGGCGAATGGCGGCAAGGACGAAGGCGCGCCGGGCCAGCGGTCCGAAGCATTCTATGCGGGCTATTTCCGGGATCCGGATGGCAACAAGCTGAACGCTTTCTTCACCGGCTGATGGCGGATGTCCCGGCTGTTCACCCTGGACTGAGTGGCCGCTTGCCGGTCACCAGCAGGGCGTAGGCGCTCAGTATGCAGAAGACCGCGGCCGAGGCCAGGAAAGGCAGGCTGGGGTTCGTCATGTAGAGGACTGAGCCGAGCAGGGGGCCGACGACAAATCCGGCCGGCGGGGCAGAGGCCAGCAAGGCGGCCGCGCCGGCCTGTTCGGACCGGCCCACGGACAGGCTGCCGAGGGCATTGGCGGACGGTACGGCCAGCGCGGCGCCGATCCCTACAATGCCAAAGGCCATCATCACCATCCAGAAGGGGTGGAACAGGTCCGCCGAGATATAGCCGACTGCCAGCAGGCCGAGGCCGATGGGCAGGATACGCCGCGGATCGGGCTGGCGCCGGGAGACGTAGCCGAACTGGACCACGATGATGGCGACTGAAGTACACGCCATGGTCAGGCCGGTATACAGCACCACCGCCTGTTTGGCCGTCTGGGCAGGTGTATCAACGAACTGGTAGCGGTCGGCAATGAACCAGCCGATCGTCTGCTGGATCATGCCGACGGCGACGAAGTAGACGAACAGGAAGGCAAGGTGCGGGAACACCCGCGGGTCGCGCATCGACAGAGGCGGCGGACGTTTGTGCTCATGCGGCAGGGGCCGCGTCGCCGGCAGCGCCACGGCGATAAGCACCGCGACGATCAGGTTGAACACGATGGTGCCCCACAGCGGCGCCAGGGCCCCGATCCGGGCAAGGACGGCGGCCCCCGCCGGGCCGAGAATGGAGCCGAGGCTCATCGCGGCGCCCAGCATGCCGAGCCCGCCCGCGCGGGTGGCCGGTGTGGTGGCATCGGTCATCGCGGCCATCGCCGCAGGCTGCAGGCCGGGCGCGAGAAAGCCGAACCATGTCCTGACAAAGGCCAGCAGGGCGAAGGCGCCGAGGCCCGTCACCAGGCCGGCGAGGGCGGCGTTCAGCGCAAACAGGAAGGCCATATTGGCCAGCCCCATGGCCGTCAGCGAAAACACCATGACGCGCTTGCGGCCCACCCGGTCGGCAATCCGGCCCCAGACCGGCGTGAAGACCGTGTAGAGGACGGATGAGAAGGTCAGGATACCCGCGATCTGGATCTCTGTGAGGCCGGCTTCGCGGGCCAGCGGGGCGACGACCACGAAATTGATCGTCATGCCCGCGCCCATCGACACGGTGCCCAGCGCGATCATCATTTTCTGGAACCTGGTGAGAGGCAACAGGGGGGTATCGGAGTCCATGTTTTCCGTCACCCGCTGCCCTCGCCTCCCTCACAACCGGTCAACGCTAGAACGCTCTGTGCAGCTTGCCAAACGCTTTTCCTGCATGCGGCTGCAACAGGGGCTGGCTTGCCGGGGAGGGGCACACCAGTTTAAGGACAGATCAAACCCGGCTGAAACCACGGACCCCTGCGCATGCATTCCTTTCTTGTGGCGATCTACTCGTATTTCCTGAGCCCGCTTCTCACGCTGCTCCTGTTCCTGATCTTTGGTTATGTGATCATGAGCTGGCTGATCGCGTTCGGCGTCGTGTCGACGCGCAACCAGACCGTCCGGCAGATCCAGTATGCGCTGGACAGCGTGATGTTGCCGCTGCTGCGGCCGATCCAGCGTTATGTGCCGCCGCTCGGCCAGCTGGACCTGTCTGTTTTCCTGCTCGCGCTTGGCATCCTGTTCACGCGCGACTGGCTGTTGCCGATGATCATCGGCCTGACGCGGCCCACACTCGGATACTGAGGCCGGATTGCTGCATCGCCTCACCGTTCGCGTCCAGCCCAAGGCCTCGGCCGACCGGATCGAGGACTGGGCGGAGGACGATTCCGGGCGGCGATTCCTGAAAGTGCGGGTGCGCGCGGTGCCGGAAGACGGCAAGGCGAATAGTGCTGTCCAGAAATTGGTCGCCAAGTGGCTTGGACTGCCCAAGTCTGCGGTCAGAGTCGTGACAGGCGGCAAGACTCGGCTAAAAGGCCTCGAAATCGATGGGCCGCCGGACCTCGCGGCCCGGCTCAGCGGGGACGAAAGATGACCGCCATCCGGATCAGTGGAAAAGACATCGCTGCGGATGTCCGTGCGAAAGTGGCGGCCGTGGTCGCGGGCCTGCCGGAGAAACCCAGCCTGGCGGTGATCCTGGTCGGCGAAGACCCGGCCAGTGAAGTCTATGTCCGCGGCAAGCTGAAGGACACCGAAGAGGCCGGCATGATCTCGGTGCACCATCGCCTTCCGGCGACGGCGTCCCAGACAGAAATCGAAGACCTGATCGCCAGCCTCAATGGCGATGACTCCGTCGATGGCATCCTGCTGCAGCTGCCGCTGCCGAAGGGCCTCGATGCGGATGCCGCGATCGAGCGGATCGACCCGTCCAAGGATGTCGACGGCCTGACCGAAGTCTCCGCCGGGCGCCTGTCGCTGGGCAAGCCGGGGCTGCGCTCGTGCACGCCGTCCGGCTGTGTGATCATGGCGAAGCGCGCCCTCGGCGACGACCTCTCCGGCAAGCATGTCGTGGTGATCGGCCGCTCGATCCTGGTCGGCAAGCCAGCCGCGCTCCTGTTCCTGGCCGAGAACTGCACCGTCACCATCGCCCATTCGCGCACGAAAGACCTGCCGGCGGTGTGCCGCGAGGCCGACATTCTCGTGCCGGCAGTCGGGCGCCCGCAAATGGTGAAAGGCGACTGGCTGAAGCCCGGCGCCATGGTCATCGATGTCGGCATCAACCGTATTCCCGCCCCCGAGAAAGGGGAGGGCAAGACACGCCTCGTCGGCGATGCGGACTATGACAGCTGCGCCGAAGTCGCCGGGCACATGACGCCGGTGCCGGGCGGCGTGGGTCTGATGACGCGGGCCTGTCTGCTGGTGAATACGTTGTATGCGGCCTGTGCGCGGCGTGGCTGGCAGGCGCCGGAAATCGGATGAGCCAGCCTTACGCCCCGACCGAGACGCCGCTGTTCAAGGCCTTGTGGGAAGCTCAGGACGGATGCTGCGCGCTGTGCGGGCAGACCATGCCGTCCAGCCGGTTCGATGTGGCCCATTCCACGCTCTGGAAACATCAGCGCCCGACCTATGACCACATCATCGCCGTGGCCCGCGGCGGTCCGGATACGGCCGACAACCTGCAGCTGGCGCATGCGCGCTGCAACAAGGTGAAGGGCATGGGCAATGTCCGCCCACCGGTCAGAAAAGGCTAGGCGAGCCCGGCCTCTTTCGCAGCGGCCTGATAGGTGCGCGAAACCGGCACGTCGGTGCCGTTTTTCAGGACCAGCACAAGTTTGCCATTCTCGCGCCGGGCATCGCTGACGCCCGCCTTCGCGACCCACCAGGACCGGTGGACCTGACCGCCCGCGGCGCCTTCCAGTTCGCGGACAGCATCCGCCAGGCGCATCAGGATCAGCTCCTCTCCGAGATTCGTGTGGACCCGCAGATAATGGTCTTCCGATGAGATGGCCCACAATTCGGCCTGCCGGAACCTGACCGGCAGGCGATCGAGAAAGTGCTGAACTGCGTCGGACGCGGCGGGCCGGTCGGCTGCGGCGGACGACCGGCTGGCCTTGCCGATCAGGAAGCCGGTCAGGGTCAGCACCAGCGACATGGCAAAGACATAGACATATTGCATCGGTAGCAGGTGCATCGGCACCCAGGTCCCGAACAGGCCCATGTACAGATAGAGGGACAGCAGCACCGGAACCGAGATGATGGCCGCGGTGATCGCGACCTTCACCGGCACAAGCTTGCCCACGATCTCCCGTACGAAAACAGCCGGCGCGACAAATTCGGCGGTGGTGATGCCGACCGCGCAGGTGACGACCCACATCAGGAAACGCACCCAGACCGGGGAGTCATGGTCGTAGACACCGAAAAAGGTGAGCATCGCCGCGATCCCGAGGATCACCGCCGCATCGCGCAGCCGGGTCTTCAGGTATTGCGGCATGACATCTCCCTGCAATTCGCGCTTCGTGAAGCGTTCTGGCCGTATTTCGCGAAGGATTCCAGCCTCTCCGCGTAGATCGCGTGGCGGCGCCAGCGGCCGCTCGCCAATGTCCCCTCATCGAACGCCGGACAGTCCCGACAGACTGGCCTCATTTCAATGAAGGAACAAATCCTCATGACCGACCTCGCTCAGACTTTCCGCCGCATCAGCCTGCCCAGGCGGGTGCGCCGCAACACCATCCTGCTGATTACCGCGCCCATCGCCTACGGGATCATCAGCTGGCTCATCCTGAAATCGGCCGGCAATCCGCCGGTCCATTTCCGGATCGACATCGCGCCCCTCGTCGAGGCTGCCTTTGTGGTGAAGCTTCATGTCCTGGGGGCGGTGGTTGCCTTCGTGACTGGCATCATCCTCCTGCGCGGGGTGAAAGGGTCGGGTTTGCATCGCAAGCTCGGCTACACCTGGGTCGCGGCGATGGCGCTGGCGGTGATCAGCTCTTTCTTCATCACCGGACTGAACGGCAGCCACTTCAGCTGGATCCACGGCATCTCGGCCTGGACGGTCATCGCGTTGCCCATGGCCGTCGCTGCCGCCCGCCGCCGGAACATCGCCAAACACGCCAGAGGCATGACCAGTGCCTTCGTCGGAGGCTTGCTGGTCGCCGGATTGTTCACTTTCCTGCCCGGAAGGATGCTCTGGTCCATTTTCTTTGCAGTGTGACGGTGTGAGCCCTTACCGCCCTGCCGAAAGGCCGCTACACGAAGGTGTAACCAGAAAAGAGAGCGGGAGATGAAAAGGGCAGCCCTTTTGATATCATTGATCGGTCTCGCCGCCTGTCAGGCGCCGGGGCCGATTTCCATTCCTGGGATTACGCGCGCACCGCAGAGTGCCGAAGAGGCCCTGGAGCCGTATTATCGCGGACTGCCGGATGACTATTACCCCGAGGCGCCTCCCGGCCTGCCGCTGCCTTCTGCCGATACGCCTCTGACACGGATCCTGGTCGGGTCCTGCCTGGATGAAGAGAAGGGGGACAGCGAGAGCCTACGCTCCGTCGCGGCGATGACGGCCGACCTGTTCCTGATGATCGGCGACAATGTGTATGGTGACTCCGATGGCAGCGCCCCTCGCATGGGCGATGCCGACCTGCCTGAACTGCGCGAAAGTTTTTCCGACCTCGCGGCCCGGCCGGATTTCCAGGCCGTGCGCAAGGCGCACCCGATGATGGTGGCCTGGGATGATCATGATTATGCCCTCAGCGACGGCGGCAAGCATTTCGCTTTCCGGCGCGAGTCGGAGCGGATCCATGAACGCTTTTGGGGCCTTGCCAATCAGGATGTCGGCGCCTGGCCGGGCACTTATTATGCCCGCGCCTTCGGCCCGGAAGGGGAGCGCACCCAGATCATCATGCTGGACACGCGCTTCTTCCGCTCGGACCTGACCGATACGGACGATGCGAGCGTGAAGGGCAAGGAACGCTACATGCCGTCCAGCGACCCGAACCAGGACATGCTGGGCAATGACCAGTGGACCTGGCTGCAGAACGAACTTCAGAAACCGGCAGACCTGCGCCTGATCGTCTCGTCGGTTCAGGTCATGCCGAATGCGCATGGCTGGGAGTCGTGGTCGCGCCTGCCGGCGGAACGCGAGCGGCTGTATGATTTGATTAAGGATACCGGCGCGGATGGGGTCGTGTTCGTGTCCGGCGACCGTCATGCCGCCTTCCTCTACCGGGCGGACGATGTCCTGCCATACCCGGCCTATGAGATCACGGCATCGTCCTTCAATGCGTCCCACCGGGACTCGACGGATGAAATGGATGTGGACCAGATCGGCCCCGGTTATTCCAAAGAGAATTTTGGCTCACTGGATATTAACTGGCCCGAGGGTACGGTGACGCTTTCAATCCACGCCAGTGACGGTGCAACTGTCGAGGAAGCAACCGACAAATTCAGGTAGGCAGAATGCCTCTCAGCCCCTCGATGTCTGACACACGCAATGTGATTGTCCTCATCATCGCCGTGATGATCCTGCAGGTCGCCGGCGGGTTGATCAGCGTGCTGACACCTCTCGGTCTCGAAGCGATGGGCACGCCGCCCGAGGCGATCGGCCTGATCGCCGCGCTTTATGCCGCCGGCTTCATGCTTGGCGCCTGGCTGGCCCCGCGCACGCTGGCCACGATCGGACATATCCGCCTGTTCGCCGCCGCATCTGCGACCAACGCCGTCAGCGTGCTGTCGCTGTCGCTGGTGCATGACGAGCTGTTCTGGGCACCGGTCCGGGTGATCATGGGCATGTCGCTGGCTTTCAGCTTCACCAGTATCGAAAGCTGGCTCGGCAGCGTGGTTCCGGAGAAGTCTCGCGGAAATGTGATGGGCATTTATCACACCGGGGCAAAGCTCTCCCTGATCATCGGTCCGTTCTTCGTGGCGGGCCTGTCACCGCTGGACACACGGGCCTACACCTGGGCGGCGCTGTTCCTGTCGCTGGCCCTCGTGCCGGTCTGCCTGACACGCAAGGAACAGCCTGTCCTGCCAGAGCGCCGGTCGATGCCGCTGATGGCGCTGTACCAGCTGGCTCCGGCGGCCGTGCTTGGCGCGCTGATTGCCGGAATCGTGAACACGGGCACCCAGTCGCTGCTGCCGATCTATTTCGAGGGCTTCAAGATCGGGGGAGGGGGCACCGCCGCCGCCGCCATCGCGAGTGGTGCCGCATGGGCCGGCGGGCTGCTGCTGCAATGGCCGGCCGGGCGCCTGTCCGACCGAATCGAACGCCGTCTCGTGATTGCGGGTCTGGGCGGCATGTCGGCCCTCGCGGCCCTGTTCATTGCAATTTTCGGGACCCGGCTGAGCGAGATCTCTGTCATTATCGCGCTCGGCTTCTGGGGCGCCGGGGCGCTGTCCTTCTTCAGCCTGTGCGTGGCCCACGCGATCGACCGGACGCCCAAGGTTCTGATCCCGCAGGTCATGTCAGGCCTGTTGTTCGTCTGGGCCGGCGGGTCGATCATCGGGCCGCTCCTGTCAGGCTTCGCCATGCGGGCGGATGGCGAGTTCGGCCTGTTCGGACTGGCGGGCGTTCTGTTGATCGTGCTGACCATTGTGATGATCATGCGCGTGCGTTCCAAACCCGTCGCGATCGAGGACAAGCTGGCCGAATGGAGCCCTGTGCTGCCGACCCCTCTGGCCAGTGTGAAGCTCGACCCGCGCATGTCGGACCGGGACGAGAATCCGGCAGAGGAAACCGCTGCGGAAGAGGCCCAGGAAGAGGCAGCGGAAGACGCGCCGGAAGAGGGACCGGATTCGCAGACGGATACTGAGCCTGCGCCTGAGTCCAAAGTTTAGTACCCAGCTGGTTGCAGCGGCAGTCAGGACTGTTATACAGCCCCCCACCACGCTGGGCAGTGACCCTGCCGGGGCGGACCAGGCAAACAAGGCAAGAGCAGAATGAACATCCACGAATACCAGGCCAAAGCCGTGCTGAAATCTTTCGGCGCGCCGGTCGCGGACGGCGTTCCCGTCCTGTCTCTGGACGATGTCCAGAAAGCTGTCGACTCACTTCCCGGACCGCTCTGGGTCGTTAAATCGCAGATCCACGCTGGCGGCCGCGGCAAAGGCAAATTCGTGGAAGCGGAAGCCGGCGAAAAAGGCGGTGTCCGCCTCGCGTTCAGCAAGGAAGACGTGATGACCTACGCCAAGCAGATGCTTGGCAACCACCTCGTCACCGCCCAGACCGGCGCAGACGGCAAGCAGGTCAACCGCCTCTACATCGAAGACGGCGCCGACATCGATCGCGAACTTTACCTCTCCATGCTGGTTGACCGCTCCACCTCGCGCGTCGCTTTCATGGTCTCCACCGAAGGCGGCATGGACATCGAACAGGTGGCCCACGATACGCCGGAGAAGATCCTCACCCTCAGCATCGACCCGGAAACCGGCGTGACCGATGCGGACATTGCCAAACTCAATGAAGCGCTGAAGCTGGAAGGCACGGCGGCTGAAGACGGCAAGACACTGTTCCCGATCCTCTACAAGGCGTTCACCGAGAAGGACATGAGCCTCCTCGAAGTGAACCCGCTGATCGTGATGGAAAACGGCCATCTGCGCGTCCTCGATGCCAAGGTCTCCTTCGACGGCAACGCTCTATTCCGTCACCCGGACATCGTGGACCTCCGCGACAAGACCGAGGAAGACGAGAAGGAAATCGAGGCCTCCGAATGGGACCTCGCCTATATCGCCCTCGACGGCACCATTGGCTGCATGGTCAACGGTGCAGGCCTCGCCATGGCGACGATGGATATCATCAAGCTGTACGGCGAAGAGCCAGCCAACTTCTGTGACGTCGGCGGCGGCGCCGGCAAGGAGAAAGTGGCAGCCGCCTTCAAGATCATCATGAAGGACCCAAACGTGAAGGGCATCCTCGTGAACATCTTCGGCGGCATCATGAAATGCGACGTGATCGCCGAAGGCGTGATCGCAGCCGTGAAAGAAACCAATCTGGCGGTTCCGCTGGTCGTTCGCCTCGAAGGCACGAATGTCGACCTCGGCAAGAAAATCATCGCCGAGTCCGGTCTGAATGTCATTCCGGCCGATGACCTCGACGATGCCGCCCAGAAAATCGTGAACGCAGTTAAAGGCGCCTGAGACCAGATATGTCCATTCTCATCGACAAGAACACCAAGGTCCTCACGCAGGGCATGACCGGCAACACCGG
>MDTG01067514.1_pt1 | contig 32528 bp, 23 predicted proteins | sample 811421 | NCBI WGS metagenome assembly MDTG01 (sample SAMN05326645, study PRJNA326480) | marine metagenome | isolation source: seawater | place: Pacific Ocean: South East | collected 2011
AGAGAGAGAGAGAGAGCGACGAAGAAGACAACCGTGGTCGTTCCAAAAGAAAAAAAACCCAAAAAATGAATGTGACCTCAAAAACAGGGTTTACGAAAAATCCGGGATTTTTCGGGTTTGATTTTGATCCCACGTCTAAAATTGATGAGATTGATGAGAGACAGAGAGAGAGAGAGACAGAGAGAGAAATCAGAAACTGAACACAACACACACAAAATAATTTACTCGAAACGCGCGAATTCCTTTTTCCTCACTCATTCCACGCGCGCTCTCGAAAGGTGAGGAGAACAGAAATGGCATCGACACCAACATCGATGTCGTCGAAGACTTTTGCGTCGTCGACGAGGACGACGCCGACGGTGAGAAAACTAAAACGCGCGCACGTGACGTCAATCTCACCGAGAGCTGTCTTTTCGGATAAAGGAGAAGATTGCGCCAACAAAAGTACGTGTATCGCAAAAGAAGAACAAGAACAAGATCGGATGTGCGATGATGCTCGACCTTTGATGAGCAAGGATGTAGATAAAAACAAAGGGGAGAGCGCGTCGTCATCATCTGCATCACCGTATTCTTCTTCTTCGTTTGCAAGAAGAGTCGCGGCGAGCGCGTGCGCGGCGAGCGTGTCCATTTCCGCGATGATGGGAGGAGGCCTTTTCGTCGATACGAACACCAACACCGTAGCGAACGCGGCGCAAATCAGCTTTCTCCCGCCAGATTTGGAGAGTCGAAGAGCAGCAGAAGAAGCGGCGTCGTATGCACGAATCCGAAAATTGAAACAAGAAATTATCGCGGAAGAGAATCGGATAAGAGCGGGTGAAATGAAAAAAGTCACGGCAGTGAACGACGAATTGGCGCGAGTGAGAGAACAAGAGATGAAAAAAGTGGACAGGATAAACGCCGAAGCCGATTTGTTCAAGGCACAGCAAGAAAGAATCGAGGCAAACTCGAGAGATGCCGTCGCGAAAGGTAAAGCGTTGTGCGTTACGCCGTCTGGAGTGGACATTGTTGGGATCACGGAGTTTTTAGCGCTCATCGGCGCCTCAGCTTCGGGGCTTCGAGTGAGACGACAAAAGGTTGAAGTCGACGAGTTGAACGAAAAGTTGAGAGCTATTAACCAGTCCTTAACTACGAGAAGTAAACGCAACCCAGCAGGCATGGTTGCAGCGTTAGGTTACACGGGAGCACAAATGGCAGAGACGCCAGTAGACTCACCGATGTCGGCCTCCATGGACGAAGCCGCGACGAAAGATGGAGGTGCGAGTAACGCAGGAAAGAAGGTGTCGGATGATTCCACGGATGATAGCGAATACGACGAAACGAGAGTGAATTTGAAGAAAGGAAGAAAGTTATTGAGAGCAAAAAGTTACCAAGAAGCGATCTCGTCGTTTGAAAAAGCTTTGGCGCTTTCGAGAATGAACGGCGATCGAATGAAAATGCGACGCGCCGTTAGAGGCCTTGGAGCTACGAAAAAAGCCATGGGCGACCTTTCAGAGGCTATCAAATGCATGAAAGAAGTCCTCGAGATCTCCGAAGCGATGAAAGATTACACGGGCGACATGGATGCCGTTGGATCCATCGCGGATATATATACCGAACTCGGCGACTTGGAGAATGCCGGCAAGTATTACGACATGTACCTGAACATGATCAACGACGCGAGCGTGGATTACGACGACTAAAAGTATTGTATACGAACGCTCCGCAAATCTAAATTTTATTATTATTGTCAGTAACACGCTCGCGCCTTGTTTTGATGCTGTTTGTTTTTTCCCTTTTTCCCCATCTCTCTTTTTCCTTACCAGTGTAGCTCAAAAAGGGTGACGTAACACAATCTTTTCAATCTTTTCACAAATAGGCGGAAGACGCGCGCACACTCGTCACGCGTTTCGACTAAAACGAAACAGAGGATAAACACTAACGAGTAGGAAAAACTCCACAACAAGAAATTTCTCTCTCTTTCTCTCTCTCTCTCTCTCTCACAACTCAAGTCAACTCTGCCTCTCTCTCGCTCATTTAATAATGGCTACCGACGGCTGTCAACCCATGGAGCGCTTCTCCAAGAAATACGGGTACACCGCGTCGAGTTCCGACGGGTCGGCGCAGAAATCATGGGCGTCTTGCCCGAGCTCTATGCAGCAACAACAAAACTATCCAAAAACGCACGGATATTCTGTCTCTGGGTACGTGAATGGATACAATCCAACGTTGCCGGCATATCCTCCAACTCGAGCACAAATCGAGCAGATGCAAAAAAATGGACAACAGTTCACGCCACCAGGACAGCAGTTTTACCAAGGAGGGAAGAAACCAACCGCAGTGTGGGACGGACCGGCGCCAGCTGGAGATCCGAACAAACCGAAACCAGGAACGCCATATTACTTGAAAACGCCAGAAGAATCCAAATTTGATCCAAGCGTCGAGCAAGAGTCTGTAGCGCTCGGCGGAGGCGCGAAGGGATATCGATTGCCTATGTTTGGCTGCGTACCGAAAAACGCGAGCAAGTGCTTGAAATACGAGTGTGTGAGACACATAAGGTGTGGGTCGTCCAAAGAAAGCGACGATTTAGAGTTGGCAAAAAGTGCGATCGCATCTTCGTCGAGACCGCGAGAGACTTTGTTCATATCCGCGGTGTTAGCGTGCGACGAGTGGGGAAAAGTCGAACAAAGTTGCGACGCCGTGCTGTCGAAACTCGGACTCGAGTCGCTCGATTTGTTCTCTATCGAATGGCCTATGCAAATAGACCAATCTGTGACTCTCGAAGACGCGTGGAAACAAATGGAAGCGCTCGTGTCAAGAGGCAAAGTGAAATCTCTCGGCGTGTGTAATTTTTCAGTGTTGGCAGTCGAAAATCTTGTGAAAACATGCGAAATCAAACCAGTCGTGAACGAAGTCGAGCTGCACCCGATGCTTTCGCAGAGAAAGCTTGTTGGCGTTTGTCGCAGGTGGGGATTAGCGTTACTCGCCCGAGGCTCTATTTGTGCCGGTGTGGAAGAAGTGAGAGAACACCAGCGCTTACTCGACGCCTGCTCGGCGGCTGACGAAAGCGACCCAACAGACATCAACTCCATTTTGACGAGATGGTCGATTCAAAGAGGCGTTGCTGTCGTTGTGGACGAAGCAATGGAAGATTCTGAAGTCGAGGCGTGTTGTAAAGCAGCTAAGTTTCGTTTGAATAATGCGCAAAAGGTGTGCATTGATTCCATGGAGCCGATCGCGAAGTTACAAGGTAAACATAGATTTATGAAAGGGCCCGAAGGCTTTCAGTTCGACGATCCCTTCTTAGGAGGGTTAGCTCGACCTGGGCTCGAAGTTAATCCCCTTTAAAGTATTAAGTACCTAGGTAGAACTATTGTTTTTGTAACTTAATTCAAACAGCATAATAGTACATATTTATATATTCTCATCAGCTATTATTGCTACGTCGTATATTCTGCGTTAATCTTGACGTAATCGTAGGACAAGTCGCATCCCCAGGCTTGTCCGTGGCCACTTCCATTTCCAACTTCGATATCAACGACTACGGTACCATGATTCGCAGTGGTTTCCTTTAAATATGCCGACGCTTTCTTCTCATCAAAGTCAACCGGTTGGCCGTCCTTCATTAGCGTGATGCCTCCCATTGCTATGTTCAAATGGTTTTGATTCAACGCAGACTTCGTCTTGGCGTACCCTGTCGCGCAGGCAATCCTTCCCCAGTTCGGGTCGTGGCCAAATATAGCTGCTTTTAAAAGAGACGAGCAAATTACACTTCTCGCGATGGTACGCGCGTCCTCGTCGTCTTCTGCGCCTTTCACGTTTGTTTCAAAAAGACACGTGGCACCTTCCCCATCCCAGGCAATTGCTTTAGCCAAACCTAAGTTGATGGCGTTGAGCGCTTCCTCAATCTGTTTCGCCTCTGCGGAATTTTCATCCGTTATTTGCTTCATACCGCTTTTACCAGAAGCATAGCAAACGAGTGAATCGTTTGTAGACGTGTCGCCATCGACAGATATTTGGTTAAAACTTTTTGTACCCACGCGCTTGACCATTTTCGTCCAAATATCCGGCGCGACATTGGCGTCCGAGGTGACCACCGCAAGCATCGTGCCCATGTTAGGGTGAATCATACCGCTCCCTTTCGATATGCCCCCAAATCTCACTTTCGTTCCATTGATATCAATTTCTATGGCGAGCGTTTTTCGGACAACATCCGTCGTACAGATGGATGTCGCAGCCGCCATGGATGCTGCATCGGATCGTTCGAGGTGTTCGCCCAACGCTTTAATCGCAGGTACAAATTTGTCCATTTTAATTCTTCGACCGATAACGCCAGTCGACATGAGTAAAATATCCGAGTGATCGACCCCTGTAACGTCCGAGACTGTTTTCGCGCATGTCATGGCGTCCTCGTCGCCAAGAACACCAGTCGCCGCGTTCGCTTGTCCGGCGTTGATCAAAATAGCTCTCGAAGTTGATTTCATCTCCAACTGCTTTTTACAAAACTGTACCGGCGCCGCGCACACATCGTTCAGGGTGAACACTCCAGCACACGAGCACGATTCATCGGCAACGATCAAGGCACAATCTCCTCTCGTGCCCGACGCTCTTAAACCAGCTTTGTACGCTGAAACTTGAAATCCTTCCGGCGCGGTGACCCCGGCATTTGGGATTACTTTCCACGGACCACTCGGTAAGAGTTGCTTCTCAATCGGAGCGTACGCGAGCTCAAAATCAGGCGACGAGTAATCTGGCTTTGTCATTGAAGTGGCAGATATTCTAAATGCCGTGTCATACCGTCGACCACGGATACCGTTGTTGCTGCGACGAAAGGAACGCGCACAAGATTTTCTTTGCACCAGGCAACTTTTTTGAGCAGCTGTCATCTTCATCTTCATCATCGACGACGACGAATAAGAAACAGATGTCGAGGTGCAACACAACATCATTGCAATTAAATCTCTCTAGTAACCTTTCTTGGAAAGGTAATCTACGATTGGTTTGAACGTAAAATCAACGCTTTCGTTCCAAAAATGTCTCGCTTTTGCCTTTGCGAGTTTACCAAAAACAAAACCTTCTTCTTCTTCTTCTTCTTTCTTTGAAGGGTTTGATGTAATCTCAGAAGAGGTCAAAGGAGAAGGTGGACTTAAAAATGCGTCCGATAACTCGGACGTGGATCGCCAAAGCGTTCTTTGCGTCTGAACGCACGCGACAGAGCCACCCACGAGGCCGATGAAACTCCACAAAAAGCGTTCGCTTCGCGCGATCGTCGTCATCACTGAAGAGTCCTTCGCGTTTTTGATTATTATTGTTTTTCGAGACAGGATGCCCAAAAAAGCAAAAACACCCATTTAAGTATTGGGTGGGTAAACAAACTTGTTCGACGAATACCACGTGATAATAAACTAATGAGTCCCGGAAATGAGGGAAATGAAAAAGAGAGAACATACGAAGAGAGAAAAGGAGACGCGCAGAAATCAACTTTGTCTTCTTCTAACACATACTACATGTAGTACATACGTCGTAGTATAATTCTTATTATTGTTTTTCTACAATTCTAATACTCTTCGGCCGCTGCGAATGGGTTCTCTATTTCTTTCAACCCATCTAACGGCGATACGACCATAACGCTTGTCCCTCTGGTCACAATTAATCCTAGTTTTCTCGTCTCATCCGTTATTCTCAAAGGGTCGTCCACGTCTCGCAAATACTCTTTCGTTTCGTCTAGAACGAGATTTAAGAGCTGATCGAATCCTTTTAAAATGCCTTCTACTTCTCTCCCTCCGGAAAGCTTCACTCGCACGCCTTTATCGATGTATTTTCCTAAATCCAAAACGGTTTGTTTGTGCTGCGGCGTGTGTTGTTTCTGCTGCTCACCACCACCACCGCCGCCGCCAGTTGTTGGCGTTGCCATTCTTGACTCTTTCTTTCTTTCTTTCTTTGTCGAGGAGAATTTTTGTGTGAATTTTTTGACTCGAGACGGTAGAAACCAACAAACATCAGACGTCGACTTTTTTGTCAGAAGAATTGCACGATTACAGAAAGAACACCGCATAATTCTCTCTCTCTCTTTCTCTGTGTGTGTGTATTTTGCACCCATACGCAGAGCAGCAGGAGAGGAAGAACATAAAAGAAAGAGCCAACAACTACCGCTGATTGCTGATATATACATCCATATATATACAAAATGGGAAAGAAGAAACAGAAGGAAGAATCCAAAATCCACGGCGTTCCGAAAGTTCTTTTAGAAGATTTGGCGATGCGCTTCGTGTTGAACGTACCGGCGGAAGAACTCGCCAACCCGAACCGGATATTGTTCTTGATTGAACTCGCGTGGTGGCATTACGAAGATTTCAGTCGCAAAAACGACGCGTCGCTGCCAAAGATTTCCTTGTCAAACTTTGCCGAATTGTTATATTTGACGATTCCACAATTGAAAAGGTTCGCTCCGAAAGCGAAGGAGATATACGCTAAATTCATCTCGTACAAGTTTAGCGTCCCATGCGCGGGTGCAATTTTGTTAAATCCGGACATGGATAAAGTTATTCTCGTAAAGGGCATGGCAAAAAATAGCACGTGGGGTTTTCCAAAAGGTAAAATCAATGACGGCGAGAAGATGAGTACGTGCGCGGCGAGAGAAGTTGAAGAAGAAATCGGCGTGAACATTTCAAGTTTGATCGACGAAAACGAGTTTTTGTTTCATAAGAAGAAAGGAGCGACAACGCAGGAAACGACGATGTTCATTATTCCGGGAGTTTCCGAACAAACACACTTCACCACTTACACGAGAAATGAGATTTCACAGATTTGTTGGCATCCAATCGGAAATTTAGATCCGGACAAAAAAGTGAGCGCACCCATCAAAGGAGTTAGATATTTCGGAGTTGGTCAGTTTTATAAAGGATTGACGCAGTGGATAAAATCAGCACGAAAGAAAAACATCACAATTCAAAATTCAATCGGGTCGATAAACTCTCCTGGGCAATTCATCGCGAAACAGTACGTCGAATCCGACGACGAAGATGACGACGGCGGTGGTGGATTCACTTCAATCGAAGCACTAGAAAACCGGTTCATGGAACAGGCCGCGGAGAATGTGTACGGAAAATACGATGAAAGAAATATGACGGCATTTAGGATGGAGTCATTCTCATCCTTGAAAAATTTTTCATTTGATAGACAAATGATTTTTGACGCCTTGGAGTGCAATAATTGAAAAGGTTCCATTCATATTATCTTTTAGCGTTCAAACGTTAGGCTGTATCGTTAGCGGTCAACCTGTTTGACTATATTTGAAGAATTCGAAGATGTTAGCAATCCTAGCGAATAGATGAGTGTAGTAGGAGTTTTGTGTTACAACAACGAAATAAAAATATATTTCAACGAGGACGGTTTCTCTTTATATTGAATGGGAATTTTTTCTTTTTCTAATTTCTAATAATTCTAATAATTCGAAAAAGTCTTCTCCGAAACGAATTTGTTGAGCAAGTTTCGAACTTCCTTCTCGTCGAGAAAGTACGGCATCCGTTCGTTACTCGAAAGCAAAATCATATTCGCTTGCCACCCATTGCTAATTATTTGGTTGTAAAACTTATTCACTTCTGCTTTCGCGCGTCGAGACGATTCTGATACTGCCCAATCGTACGCTTCTTTCTCGTTTAAATCCTTTCGAAATGGCAAGTTGCGAATGTGGGCAACCTGCAAAATACCCTGTAAAACATCTTTCGAAGTTGCACGATTCGACAACGCGAGGAGCGCTCTTCCCTTATACTTCAGCGGTTTTCTGTCTCGCATGAATATTCTCGATAGAATATTTCCTTTTTTTTGGACGTAAGGTTCGTAGGATAAGACGTACGGTCTATGCACATCGTCTTTGAAAGCAGACGCGAGCGAGTCGAGCGTAGAGCACGCAATTCCTAAACTAGTTACTCGCAACGGAAGCGCCGACGCGTCTAGACGGGCCGGGAATAACAATCGCTCTTTTTCCGCCACTTCAAGTTGACTAGCAACAGACTTCTCCCGAACAAAAGCCTCGGCGATGATTTCAGCGCGCTCTTTATTCACCGTCCGAAGTTGAACCGACTTCAACTGTTTATGTATCGAAACTAAATCAATCGATGCTAAAATAGGGAATAAAGCCAACGGAACCGCTCGTTGAAGAGCAAGAGGCACAAATTTTGTCTGAAATTTCATAACGGATACGCCAAGCGCCAGGCCGATATTATCTGCCAAGACTTGTTGCGCGGACGTTTTCGCTGCTATTTCACCTAAATTCTCTTCCAACACGAATGTTTTTTGAATCGGTGGTCTCACTACGTTACCTGTTGTTATGCCGATAGACTTGCCGACATTTGCAACCGTGGCTATTGCTAAGAAATGTTTGGGAAAGAAAGGCGTTATTGTCTCTATAAACACAGCGCCTGTGTACACCAAAGAAGATGAAAATCGCAAACGTTTTACATCCGAATCAAAACTTCTACCAAAGTTGGTTGCCACTGAGAGTTTCCCTAATCGACCTAAGCCATCTTTCAACACCCAATTTAAAGCAGCCGCGGCTGGTATTGATCTAGATGCACCAAGACCGATAGCCGCAAGCATTTGTTGCGTCGCTAAAATCGTCATGCAAGAGCTCGCAATTCTTTGCGTGAAGCGATATTTGGCATAGTCCCAATAATCCGACGTCACGGAAGATTTTTGCGGGAAAAAAGAGTCTCGGATGTTGTCTATCTGTCGCAAGAACGCCCGTTTCTTCCTACCCAAGTGTAACGGGTCAAAAGAGAAGGCGCCATTTTTGTTCAAGCTCAAGTCTCGCGCCTCCTCGGGCGATAGTAAACGGAGCTTGTTACCGTCTAGTGCATACTGAAGTTTAAAGTTGGAGCCTTTGCGACTTTCCCAAATAGATAATGGAATGGCTCTTTTTTTGTTGTTTGTATTTGTACCATCATCGCTTGCGGGTGTTCTCGTTCGGTCTGACTTCGTTTTCTCTTCTTTGCTTTCACCAATCGTCGCGGAAGCGAAGACGATGCTGTTCCGACGAAGACGTTTCTGTTTATTCACGAATATCTTTTTTGTCGTCGACGCGTACTCGTTCGAAAGCGAACGCTGATGATGTCGTGTGTGTTGATGATGTTGGCGGCGAGGGGACGAAGAAGAACTCATCTCTTTCCCTTACTCATGCATGTTCCAACGCTTCAATCATAAAAGTGCGCACGAAAAGAAAAAGACGTCTTCGTCGTTGTTCTACTTTTAACAAAGAATCACGGAGAAAAGAAACGCGCGTCTTCTTAGCTTCTCCTCGGAAAATAAATAATGATATGAATAATGTCGTAGTACGCGTTATGGCACCTCTTTTCGCTTCATTTTTTTTGAGTAGTTTTTCATCGTTTTACGCGCAATCAAACAAACAAACAATCTATCTATTTCCATGGACGATGTTTATAAGCGCAGGGAGGAGTGTACGAAGGCAGCGATTAAATCTGGAACTACGAATGCGCTGAAATCGCTCGTCGTGGCGGTTCCAATCGTCGCGTTTCTGTCTACGAAAATGCATTTTGTTAAAAAGTCAGTCTCAACGAAAACGGCGTTGATAGTTTCTCCGTTCTTCTTCTCGTTTTTCCTTTCCTCGGAACTCGAGATGAATCGGTGTAAACGGCGTCAAGCGGGCGTATCGAATTGAACAAAGTGAACAGAGGATGGATTTACGAGCTAAAGCGACGACGGCGAGTGATGCAGCGATGAGTGCTTCCGATGTCGAAAACGGCGAGATACAATTGATTAACTGTCTTAAAAAATTTTTACTCGAAACTACAAAGACTTCTCGGAAAGAAGCATTTTGTTGGGTGTATGATAGCATGGGTGCAAGGACAGATGAACAAGATGTTCGAGGAAAGTTTACGCAACGGCTCCTTCGCGAGCTTGTTCCAAGCGATGAGGGTTTTTCGAAAGCTCTTCTCCTGTATTTTTGCGAATACGGTTCCGCGAATGTTTTCGTTGAGCTGATTTCACCAGCGGAGTGGCGAAAGTTTTTCTTGTGTGAGGACAAGACATCCTCTGCTCGAAAACTCAAATCGTTCTTTGGAAACTTTAGAATTGACGGTGAACATTTGAAAGGGGCGAAGGCTCTCCAGCAATACGCGTTGAGAAGAAGAAACGAGTTATGGCATCATTTACGATGGCAAAAGAATTCGCAGTCCCCCGTAGTTTGCGCAACTAAACCGGGAACATTCTGTGAGTTGGATGTAGAAAAAACACTACATGGACCATTCGGTGAGGATAAGAATGGATTTTGGTCGAGCGATGATTTCGTTAAATGTCTTCGTGAGTCAGCGAAGGAGACCATCGTGATAGATTGTGCCTACTTTGTAAATCTTCTATTCGCGCGTTTGCGTTTTAGCGGCAACAATAGCGATGTCGTAAAACTCAGACGCGATTTGTACAATTTTCTGATGCAGCAGCGACACGTATACAACTGTCAAAGGCTATTGCCGGTGATTAGTAAAGAAAACGACGTATTGAAACTTGCCAACGTCTTATTCCATAGCGACTGGGACGATGTAGAAGATTTGTGTCTTGCGATAGCATTAACATTCCGCGCAAGAGTCTTTGCAAACGCGTTGAGCGAAGATATCGTTACAAAATTACTTTCGCACGATATTGCCGAGATAAACGCACCCATGAAATTGGCCAAGCTGTGTCAATATTTCGTAGTTCGGATGAAACTCACAAGAGACGTTCTCGATGTCGAAGAGGTAATGACGGCGAGCGGCATACAGTTTGACCGCATTGACGAGGAGAAGAGAAAAAGGAGAAAGAAACGAAGAAAGGAGAGGAGAGAAGATGAGCGCGAAAATAAAAAGTATCACTGGCGCCTAGACGGCGATTCAATGGCGATTAGCTTTAAAAGCGACTTAGTTGATAGAATATTAGAACGCTTTATTTTAAATTACTAGTATTTAGAATTTTGTTTGCGCATATTTCTCATGTCAGACGACAAAACACATTTTGAAACGTCTTCACTCTTTCGTCGCCTGTTTTTCCCGCGACCTTTTGTTGAGGAGGAGACGAGAACGTTTTAATTTAGTAACAGAAAGATGGTGGACACGACGCCTTCGATGATGTCTTCTTTAGTCATCGACTGTCGATCAGACACCGTCACGAAACCGAATAAAGAAATGCGACAGGCCATGTACAACTCCGTTGACGAAGGCGTCGGGGACGACGTTTTCGGAGACGACGAATTGGTGTTGGATTTAGAAGCGCGATTGGCGATGATGTTTGGAAAAGAAAAAGCGGTGTTTGTACCGAGTGGAACGATGGCTAATTTGATAGCAGTCTCCGTGCACTGCGAAAAAAGAGGATCAGAATACATATGTGGATCTGCATCGCATATCACGCTCTATGAGCAAGGATCAGGCGCAACCATAGGAGGGGCGCACCCGAGACAGATACCGAACGAGCAAGATGGCACCATGAACGTGGAACATATTCTAGACGCCATTCGGATAGAGGACGATCATTTCCCCACGACGCGAGTCGTGTGCTTGGAACAAACACACAACAAGTGCGGTGGGAGAGTGTTGAAACAATCGTATGTGGATGAGGTGTGCGAAAAAGTGAAAGCGGTGACAAAAATGGAAGACGACGACGAAAAACGCGTGCAGATACACATGGACGGCGCGAGAATATGGAACGCGTGCATAAAAAATAAAGTTAGCTTGAAAGATGCTGTCGCGAAATGCGATTCGGTTTCCGTATGCTTATCTAAAGCAGTCGGTGCTCCGATAGGCTCCGTCATATTAGGCACCGAATCATTTATACGAAAATGCAAGAGGTTGCGCAAAGCGTTGGGAGGCGGCATGCGACAAGTAGGGGTTCTCGCCGCAGCAGCAGGTGTTGGTATAGACGCTTGGGAACAAAACGTTTCGAAATCTAATAGATTGGCGCTTTTATTTGCAAACAGTGTGGAGAATATTGAAAATATTAAAGTATGTGGACCCGTTGAGAGTAACCTGGTCATCCTCTCATTTCAACATTTGAAGAAGGACGTCACGATCCACGATATAGTCGCCTGGTTGAAAATGAAATATGGAGTTTTAGTAACTGTGTTTGGAGCACCATATCCTTTCAACGATCCAAATTCAGTTCGCGTTGCTTTCCACTATCAAATTACCGACGATGAGGTTGATTTCGTCGTGAGTTCATTCAAAGTTGCTGCCTGGGAGCAGACAGAATCCCAAAAGAAGTAAAACCATATTATGATACGAACAAGTTGTGTTGTGTCCTCGTTTCGACTCGCGTCAGCTCTAGGGAGCACATTCTTTCAGAGTAGAAAATAATATCAGATTAGCTTTTGTGATTCACAACACATCGATGATTGTACCATGCTGCATACGCGCATAAAAGAGAATAGAGAGAGAGATTCTTTTTGTCATACTGATCACTTCTTTCCCGGAGGACGCCATTCGCACGCGCTGCCTTCGGCGTAGGACCCATCTGGATTCTTTAGCTTCTTTTGCGCCGCGCGATGTTTCACTTGTGCTTGCAAGGATTTTCGAATGGTGTCTTCAAGATGCGGACCGGAGACGTGTTCGCAATATTTCAAATGTTCGCTTGCGTCAACCTCTATCGGTCTGTCCCTTTCCGCAGACACAATGCATATAAACCCGAAATTATCCGTCGCTTCTTCCGTACATCGAAGTTGATGGATATCTCCCGGCGCCGTGTAGCCGACATCGCCAACTTGCATGGCATACGCTTCACTCCCGAGTTGTATGTACCCAGAACCACGCACGATAACAACTACGTGCTCGTGCTGGTGATGTTCCAACGTCGTCCATCCACCAGGTGCCACTTCAAAATATCGAACGTGAAAATTTGTCGATTCGCCCCTTTTCCCGATGAGCTCGACTCGCGAGCATCCTTTAAAACTTCCACCGTCCATTTTATACATTTCCCTTTCAACGCGGTTCCACATGAACTTTTTGTCTTTTTTTATCAGCACTTTGCTGTGGTTACCTTCTAAAGGACCGTCTGTAGCGCGTCTGTGGTTCGCGGCGGAACTCTTAGCATCCGCCGCGCTATTTGCTAATTTAGCCACCAAAGAGGTGAGCTCGTCTAATTTCTTCTCTAAAGCGGCATTTTTCTCGCGCAATTCGTCCACTTCAGAACTCGACGGTGACATAGGCGCGTGGTGCGAAGAAGGTTTTTGAAGAAGATTGCGTTGATCATGATCGTCATCATCATATCGATTCTTCTGTTTGGTTGGCGTCACTTGCGTTTTATCGTCACACAACGGAGATGGAGATGGAGACTGGCGCTGCTTCAAATGCGCAGGAGATGCCGCGAATATGGTTTCAAAACGCGATCTAGTTGTTTCACGGTTACTAATACTTGTAATTGGAGAAGACCACTCCGATCTACCTTGTTGTGGTGGGGAACGCAAGCTTGCAGTGCTATCGTGATTCGAGCCGTCGATAGGGCGCTCGTTGGGGCCGTAGGCATCAATTCTGCCCGACATTTGTAAAAAATGACGTGCGTTTGCAGTCAAGTCGTTCGAGTAGGAATATAAACTTCCACCGATGAGCAATAGTACGTCTTGACCACCGTAAAATTGACGAATGCTCTTAATCTTCTCGAGAGTCATCCCACCGCCCGGTGAAGGGAAGATGGCTGGTTTTGTGCCTAGAATACTCGTACACGCATTCTGTATGTCTTTGCATTCATCTTTAGAGAAACCGAATCGACCACCAAAATTTGGAAATATCGTCGCATCGCAACCCGCCAAACGAGGAAGTAAACCTAAAAGTACACCGTGAGAAAATCCTCTGACTTCATTTTTTGATCCGCCACCAAGCATAGCTCCAGAAATCGCCGGATGCGCTATGATTGGTAGGTTGAAATTCTCGTCTTCCGACAAGGCACGGCAAGCGTCCAAACCAGTGATTCCTGGTAATACCAAGACTGCACCACACCCAACACGCTTTGCAAACTCTGCGCGCTTTAAAACTAAATGCGCAGGAGCGTTCAAACACGGCGCGTACAAGCAGTTTCTTCCAGTAATGTCATTCGCTCGATGCACAGCTTGAGCACATTTCGTCACGCGTTCTTCAAACGGTGCATACACTTGATTCGCTAAGCCATGGTCGTCTTTTATGATGTCGATACCACCGAGTGCAAATGCGAACGCCATTTCTGCCAGTTCGTCAGCGGACGTACCCATCGGTTTCAGCGCCGTGCAAAGCAACGGTCCGTACTTTACATTCAGTAGCTTCCGTAACCCGAGAACACCAAATCTGGGACCGCGAAACGATGACTCTACATTTTTACCAAACTCGATATCTATCACCATAACATTCTCTTTAATAGACGTGTTGCCGAATACGACATTGATGAGCTGAGGCAGTTCTTTCCCACTCGTTTCAATGCGATATGTCACTTTAGCCAAGAAACGTGTTTTCTTGTCTTTTCCTACGGCGCCACCGCTCTTTGGTCCTTTTCCTGCTTCTCCTCCTTCACCTTCTTCTTCCAGCGCGACTATTTCCCCAACCACGTTGCGTCCGATCCAGGAATCTCTTGGCACGAGATGTTCGGGAAGTTCCACCGTTTGCTCGTATCGAAGTTCGTCGACGATGGATAATGCGTCCGGCCGCGAATGTGCGCTTATTCTGTAGTGCACGCGAAAGCTGTCTTCGTGAACATCTTCCAAGTGTCGATGAGAATAACACGAGGAGGAGGAGGAAGAGAATGGAGGCATTTTCGGTGTTTTTCTGTGCAATAATGTGCGTAACCAATATCCTCCTCTTTGTATTTTACCTCCTCTTCCCTTCGAGAGTTCTGCGGAGAATTTTGTAAAAATCTCGTCATAACTCGAAGGGAAGAAAAATCAAACGCAAAGTGCGTGCGCGTGTGCATACATATAAGATGACACGCTCATATAATAAAAATAAGAAGAAGAAGACAACACCACTCGCATCGAGAAGGCTTCGCGTCGTGCTCTTCGTATTCTTCTGCGATCTTCTTGTCCCACGGGTTTATGGAGATGCTAATTGTAGCGAACCGACGACTCATTGCCGAGGAGGAGTCACGTGCGACAATTGTGGTGAATGTCCAGATGGGGAAGGTTCAGCTTGCCGTTGCAACCGATATTGGACTGGAAACCAGTGCCACATAGAAGTTGAAAATATTGAGGATTGCGATGTTGGCAATCATTATTGCTTAAATAACGGCCAGTGTATTAGTGGATTAGCATCGTGCAGGTGCATAGGAAATTATGCCGGGGAACATTGCGAAAAAGAAGTCACCAAGTGCGACGAATTCCATCCGGTGAAGTATTGCGAAAACGGAGGCGAGTGCGCAGGCAGCGGGTGTAATTGCGTTTCGGGATATTACGGCGCGCAATGCGAAAACGTTGGAATTGAAGCGCTCGAATCTTCTAAATATACCAAAAAAGAGCTCGCGATTGGCTTTGCAGTTGTTATTATTCTACTCGTGCTCGCAATCATTGGCACTGTTTGCTGCGTAAAGAAAAGACAAAAACGAAGCAACGCTCAGAGCATTCGCAGAGCAACGTGGAGTGCAAATCCGGGACCTGGCGCATATGTGTACGAAAATGGTGCCCAGTTGGATTACAGAACTAACGAGAGGAAGAATGTGCAAGAAATTGAAATGGGGAGCACACCGCAGGCTACGTTTCATACTCCGATAGATGGGAACCAAAATCTACAAACAACGAACAATGCAGCGAGAGCGTATCAACCACCAGATGATCAATTCAGTAGTGGTGGAGCATATGCGATTGATTCACCGTCTGAAATTCCAAATCCAGTTGGCGCGGCGCTCGCTTTGGCCAGAAAAGACCAAGCGGGAGGATAATGATTGAAATATCATCACACACATCTCATAAAAAAATGTATGGTACAACTTACTAAACCTACGGTCTATAATAGTCGATATAGTCTACACTAAACTTGCTATGATTCTTGTTGACTTTCTACATCACGAATTCGAAGATATTTGCAAACGTTCCAAAATCGATGGGACATCACTTTTGGGGTGTCGTTATTATTTCCATTATGATCGTCTTCATCATCTTCATCATCTTCGCTCGTTGTATCCGAGAAATCAGAGTCGATCTCTCGTCTTCTCTGTGAACGAACATTTTCTCTTATGACGGCGTAAACTTCTTCCTTGGACTTAAGCGCTATATATTCCTCAGCATTGATACTAGAATTCGATTTGCTTTTCACCTTAGTTTCCCACATGAGCCTCCCGTCGTCCGTTTTACAACGTCCGGTTTCTCTGTCTAATTGTAACGCAGCATACCAAGTGCTCTTTTCTTTCCTGAGACACGACAAAACTCGCTCCCATCGTATACACACGCACGAAGCGACAGCTACATCAGTTTTACTTTTAAACAGAATAAATATCTCTCGCAGTATTTCGTCGGGGAGTTGCGCAAACGGCGTCGAAACATCGTTGGTATCACTATTATTACCTTCTCCTTCTCCTTCTTCTTCTTCTTGTACTTCTTCTGTATTCGCAGTATTTCCCCTTCGACGACTCCTAACAATACGAGCTTCCTTAATGAGTTTTGTCAGATGTTTTCTGTCGCTCAATTTCAACGTTGGGATGGCTCGCACAGCCTCAGCTGCTCGTATCGCGGCCTCTGTTTCAATCTCGCATCTCTCTGTCCCGGATTCAACGAGGACCAACTTTCCGACCACGCACACGAGAGACTTCAAATCGGCTTGGGTAAAATTTACATAGTACGTCGCGAGGTATTCTATTTCTTCACACACATTTCGGGCATTGCGTTCGATACCCTCACACGCATCTAGACACCTTTCCAACCCGACAAATGTTTTCCCTCTTTTCTTCATTGGATTTTTAATAAGGGAAAGTTAGGGGTTCACCAAAAATGTCAGCAATTTTAACGAACCCCCCCACAAAAAGGGAAACGCGCGATATACACTCCTTTGAACTACATCAATGAGGTCCACGTGCCTCCAGAGCGTGCATGGCTTCTTTCGAACCGTGTTATTGAAAAACTCACATCAAAACGCGAGACGACGACGCGAGCACTGTCCTGGCGCGTACAAAAAAGATAATGTAAGAAGGGAAGAAATTGAGGCCACGAACAACGACGGCGCTTTCGTTCAACAACCACAAATAGCACCATCAACCTCCACGGCAGATGAAAACGAAATGACCATTGTATTTGTTGCCGAGGACGAACTGTATTCCATTGTTGTGAATTCTGAGAATCAGAAATGGAAGACACAAACTCATCGACTCACGACAGCTACTGGCGAGGTTTTCTCACCTCTCATCTCCAAATGTGGGAAATTTGTCGTGTTTGCGGCGATTGAATATTACGCGATGGAACTCTTTCTCGTTCCAATTGAAGGAGGAGCGGTCAAACAAATCACTTATATGGGCGCTGACTTTATCAGACCACTTTCTTTTTCGGATGATGGAGGTGAATTATTTTTCGTTTCCTCTTCTCAGCAACAAACGCCAGATGAAACCGACGTGTATCGTTTGCGTCTGGAAACTAAGAACAGCTCGGATTTGCCTACTGCGATGCATCCCAAAAAGCTGAACTTGGGTCCATCAACTGCATTTGAGGTGAATGGTGAGGGAACATTAGCTTTGTTTGGTCGGAATACCCAGGCCACGAGACCGTGGAGGAAATACGGTGGCGGAGCCAGTGGGGACGTCTGGATCGCTAGTCGTAATGGAAAAGATGGTGGAACATACACAGACTTTGTGCGAGTAGATTATTTAGATGGCTTTTTCACGTCTATTTCACAGCCAAAATGGTTAGACAACTCTACGATAGTGTTTTTAGCCGAGTCAAAACAAGGAGAGCGAGGATTATGGTCATTTTCTGTAAAAGATAACACATCCAAAGAATTGCATCCACCAATGCTACTTGTGAAAGACGCAAGTATTCAATCGTATTCAATAGAACAATCAGGGAAATGCAGTTATGGATCAAGATGCGGTCTATTATACACAGCTGATTTACAAAAGAAAAGCGATAGTAAACGACACATTGCGTTCAAATGGACCGGTCCTAGAAAACAACTGGAACAACGATACGTCACTGCAGAGCACTACGTCCAAGACTGGGACATAGATCCCGCTGGTCGTTTCATGGCGACGGTAGTACGCGGAGAAGTAAATTCCTTTGGTCTATGGGATGGACCAGCTCTGAAATATACTCCAATAAAGCTCGGAAAAGATGAAACAGAAGAAAATAGTGAAGATCCAATGGGTAGCGCATTATGCGCAAAAATTATGCGCGAATCGAATGCGCAAGCGCGGAGCAGATTTGCAAGGTTCACCTACGATGCGGAACGACTTGTAATTGTCAGTGATCAAACAGGCGAGGATGATATAGAAGTCCACTGGGAAGACAATCGGAGAATGCCGAAGCGACTAAATATTCCTCCTCGTATTCTTGGACGCGTGGAAGAAATCGTGCTGTCACCGGAAGCTCCACTTGCATGCGTAGTAAATCACCGGGCTGAACTCTTAGTAATAGACATAAAGACAGGAGAAAACAAACTTGCAGATAAAAGTATGGAGGATCGCGGTCTGTATCAATGCTCGTGGTCGCCATGCGGAAATTGGATAGCCTACACGTTTCGTCGACGAGATACAGAAGTTATCAAAATTCTGGATGTTCGTACCGGAGCGACGCAAAATGTCACCAATCCAATTTTGGGAGATTCATCTCCGTCGTGGGATCCAGATGGACGATATCTGTTCTTTCTCAGCGCGCGAGAGCTTCAGCCGCAGTACGATGCACTTCTACAAGGCATGAGTTTCCCTCATCTCGAAAACGTGTACTGTTTACGTTTACGTAAAAACGTCCGCGATCCACATTTGAAAGAGATTCGCCCTGTGGGAGACGAGTCCTACACTGAATCCTTTGCCCTCGGCGATGCAAATCTCGACGACGATATGAAAGAAGAAGCAAAAGAGGAGGAAGAGATAGACGACGACAACGTAGACAAAAAACATAAAGAAGAAGAGGATAAAGAAACAAAAGCGAAAACGAAAGAAGAGAAAAATAAGGATGATAACCGAGATGACGAGGATGACGAGGATGACGAAGACCTCCACGATAAACCACCGAACCCCATTGAGATTGATTTTGATGGCATAGCAGAGCGCGCCGTCGCACTTCCATTACCACTAGGTAGATATAGTGACCTGGTTGCCATACGACACGACCGATTCATGGTTGTTAAATATCCAACCATATCAAGTGGAGAAGTCAACTTAACAAACAGCGAAGATGACTTGGACCAGGAGCGAGGAGGTTCGCTCATTTCATTCGACGTTCGCGATCTATCGGCACAAGTGCTCGTTTCTAATGGAATTACAGATGTTCACGTATCGATGAATAAAAAGATTATGGTGCTCGAGAAGTCCGAAAAAGGATACACGGCTGAGTTAGCCGCATACAAAGCAGGATCAAAACCAGAGGATGAAGATACCGACGATCTTTTGTATCGCACGCGTAAATCAGGTACAATATCTCTAGATCGCGTACGAGTGTTAGTTCGCCCGAAAGATGAGTGGATTCAAATGCTATTAGAAATTTGGCGACGTGTTCGCGACGATTTGTTTGTTGACCCGTTGACTCTTCAAAACTTTGACTGGAAGGAAGCTTTAAAAACGGCGGTGAGTACACTACCGAGAATAAACACGCGTGCAGAGTTTGCGGTAGTATTATCAGATATGCTCGGTGAACTTGGAGTCTCTCACACACACGTATCAATCGGTGATGATGGACGAGGAGAACTCGACCGTGACCATCGACCTGGGTTCCTAGGTGCCGATTTCTCGGAGTGGAACGATTACCTCGGCGGTTACGAAATCCAATCAATCGTGAAAGGCGATCCGTGGTCGTCTCAAAATTCTGGATCTTTATACAGAGCAAGTACTGACATAGAAGTCGGGGACGTGCTCGGATCAATCAACCGAGTTCGTTTAACACCCGAAAAAACACCCGGAATGCTTCTATACGAAACTGCAGGCCACGAAGTTCTGCTTTCGATTTTGAAAAAGGGTAGCGGTGATTTAATTGCGACACGCACACGCGCCCTGAGTCAAGAACTAGATCCTCGTTATCGCGACTGCATCAATAAAAGAACAGAGTACGTACACAAAGCTAGCGAAGACAAGGTAGGCTATTTGCACTTGAGTGATATGGAGAGACTTGGCTTTTCGCAATTCTGGCGATCATATCAGACTGAATCGATTAATCAACGTGTTTTAATCATAGACTTGAGAGGTAACGGTGGTGGAAATATTAGTGCCCTCCTCTTACAAACATTAACGCAACGTGCACTTGCTATGGATGTTCCGCGACGGGGATCACCGCTTATTTATCCGCCTCGATCTCCATCGAGCGTTGGAATGGTTGCCTTAGTAGATGAAAACACCGGAAGTGACGCAGAACTCGCCGCCCACGCATTTCAGAAATTGGGAATCGGATCTGTCGTTGGCCAGAGGACCTGGGGAGGGTTGTTAGCGGTGAGCCGATCAGATCTCTTGAATGACGGTTCTGTCCTGAGCATGCCTACTCAAAACGTACGTCTTCAAGATGACGAAAACGAAGACGACAAGTTGACAAATTCAGTTGAGAACAGAGGCGTCATTCCAGATGTGGAAGTAAAAAGAACACCAGGTAATATGAATGAAGTTGACGAACAACTCGACGCTGCTATTCGCGAAGCCCTTCGTCTGATTGAAGAAAAATCCTCGAGCTCATCGAAGTTTTTCGGAAAAGCTGTTGCAGCGGCAAACGAGTATGACGCGTCGAGTAATAACACGTGGGCTTTCAAAACTTTTGCAAAGTTCCCTCCAACACTTGCGGAGGAACTCAAGGAAAAGGCCAAAGCTTTGGAAAAAACGTCAAATGGCACAGTCGATGAGAATGAAAAGAACACAAACGATGCAAAGGAAATGAAGAAGAAGAAGAAGAAGAAAGCGACGGGTAGCCGCGAAGAAAAAGAAAGAAGTTGAAGATGACGATTTAGTATATTTAATATTACAACTAAGCGTCCTCGCCAATGATATAAATGCCGATAACAAATACTACTGGTACTATATCAATCAATCAAATTCAACTGCTGGAGCCATGAAAGAGAGTATGGCAAAGCCAAAAGCCCATCTAATTCGCCAACGCGCGAAGAAAAACGCCGCCATGAAACGCACGCACGGTGCGAGAAGTCTGCGAACGACCTCGCGAGACACTGCAGAATTCTGAATTAATTCGCGAGGGTTCGTCAAGCACCATTTAACGGTTGGAAAATGAGTTACTTGAATTGCAGAAACCAAGAAACACACACCCAATATCAATCCTATAAGAGTTAGGCGTTGGAGAAACCCATCCCCTAATACCTCGGCTTTTGTTGTTTGTTTACCCATGTTTTCGTCGGTGTACTTGTGTCGTTTGATCTTTGGAACACCACTTCCTGATATTTCGATTGCATCCGTTAAGAAGACATTCCAGAAGTTTGCTTTCCGTTCCTCGCTATCTGCTTTGTCGTTGATTTCGTCATCTCTACTCAACGGAGAAGAAGAAGAAGGATTTGAAGAAGAAGCGGTTGATAGATTTCGAAATCTAAGACGTTCGTACGTTTCTAGTGAGAATCCGTGTTTGTTCGAAACACACAGAGAACGATTAAGATCAGGACGTCCTTGTATGTATGCAGATGACGAAGTCATCCGATATGAATACACGGCCTTCATCGAGCGTGACGCAGATGAAAAAACTGCATATATTTATTCACTTAAAGATTTTTCAACTGTTTTTCGAACGCTATTTGGTTGTTTGTACTCTAGAACGTTAAAGAAGAATGATACAGAATAGTGACTGAGAATCGCGATGATCTGATATCCGGGACGTGCATCGATATGTTTGTTATGCTTGTTTAATGTACTGGTAAGTATGTCTGGTTATGATCTTTCTGACGTCGGCGAAAGAGACGTAGGTGTTGGTGAGAGTTCCAACTCTGATGAAGAAGAAGAAGAACCAAAGTCAACGCCGCAGTGGCAATGGTCCACGGGCAAGAGTGATACAAAGTCTAACACAAAGAAGGAGAAGAAACGCTTTATTCTTCCAGGGGAGAAGAAGCAAATAAAAAAACTGCACATGGCGCGTTTGAGAGAGGAGAGGGCGAAGAAGAAATCGTTGAGAAACAAGCACCACAACGAAAACAACGGAGAAAACGATAATTTGCGATGGATAGAGCGGATGAGAAATGACTTAGAAATACTAGCTGGCTCTGAAACGGAGTTAAAGGTGAGTGATAGTGACGAGGATGAACATCACTTGGTCTTTACTAATGTCCACCGTGTGCATGTGAAGCTCTTGAAAGCTCTTGCGCTTCGATATAAACTTGTCGTGGCAGTTGAGAAAAAAAAAGCGAAAGAATATACTTTAATACTCCAGAGAACCAATGATTCGTACGTTCCAGAACCAAACAGCAAAAATGGTGTTGAAATTGATGATATCTGCGTTCCATTCATGAGCAGAGATGAATATCTGAATAATCCCAAGCGATTAGAGCGGGTGAGAAAAATTATGCATGCGAAAGTAACCAATCCACTGCAGCAAGCAAAAAAGAAGGCGAGTAACTCATCAATTCTTCGTAGAAAGAGGGCTGATGCAGTTACATCATTCTCGACTTCGGTTGATTTTGTTCCGGGAACAGGAATTGATGTGGACATCGAATCTTCGAAAGAGCACGAAGCAAGTGAACTTGAACAATGCGATTCTCAGTTTGCTATTTTTGCGAATAAAGAAAAGAAAGTTTGGAAGATGATGAATAAAATGGGGTTTGAAAGCGGAAAAGGTCTTGGGCCGAAAGAGATTGGTATCAAAAAGCCCATCGCTGTTACACAACGACAAAAGAATCTTGGACTTGGTGCTTGATGAATACTTATTTGTAAGTACGTATGTAATAAAAGTCATTTTTTAATTCAACGCGCAGGTTTTTAGTTTTTCTATTACAAAAGGAGTTTACAAAATTAGCAAGCGAGTTCCAGATTATCAAGCAAAACCCCAAGCCAAATCAGGATCATCCACTTCAACGTGCACGTCACCGTCTTCGGACCACACGGAAGCATCACCCGCACCAACTCTCAAAACCTTTGGCGAGTCCCCGGTGGATAAATCGATAACCGTTGAGGCAAGTTGCTCAGTATCCATGCCGGCATCCAAAACGAACGCACACCTAGAATATTCGTCTCGCATAACGATTGGTTGCACATCCCCGTCAAAAGGGACCGTTGAGCACATCAACGGCGCATCGAGCAAGTCGAGCAAGGCCAAAGTAACTTCACAATCGGGAAGTCTGCATCCAATTGTTTTACGCTGTTGGCACTTAGAAAGTCTCGTGTGCCCAGCTGATGAGGTATCCAGAAGACATATTTTTGGTAACGATTTTGATGCGGGTAAGATGAAGGTATACGGTCCTGGAAGGCACTTCCGGGCCAATTTAAATGGGTCTATCATTCCAGGTCGCGTCGCTGGTGGAAACCCGAGCGTATAGGTGTCGATATCTCGAAACCCTCTGCATAAGATCGACAACGGTTTGTTAGAGTCAATGCCTTTTATGGTGTATAGATTCTGAATCGCGTGCTTATTATTCAAATCGGCAACGAATGAGTATTTCGTATCCGTGGGAATGATTCCGACGCCTCCTCGTCGAAGAAGATTCGCGCACTCTTCCAGCGTTCTCATGTTCGGGTTCGTTCTCGTAACCTCGAAGAGTTCTGCGGTATCTTCGGATAATCCAATGCCACCACCACCTCCTCCTCCTCCTCCTCCATTCTTATTCTTACTCCCTCGTTTAGCGCTCATCCGTAAGATCTCACCTCGTTTTGTGCGTGTAGAATTGATCGCGTTCGCATCTCGACGCGACGACGATGATGGTGATGACGACGACGACGACGACGACAATGATTGGCAAACTAAAGACGAAGAGTCTGTTATTGCTTTTAACAAGAACGAGTTCATCCTTTCGCGCTCCTTCAATCTTATTGCGCGTTTCCCGAACACGGCTAGATCACACGTCTTGTTTCCCTCTCTTCCTCTCTCTCTCTCTCTCTCTTCTCAAGCAGGCTATGTCCAATTAGTCGCTCGCGATGCACACGCGTGCGCTGTTGTTGTGAAGATTTCTCGCGGGTGACGTCTTATCCCTCCCTTCTTTTTAACCTTCTTCATCCAAAAAATCATCGAGACCGAGAAAAGATGAAAGAGAAGAATTTTTCTTTCTTCCTCTCTTCAAAATAAGAGATTATTAGATTATTTCGACCGTCTTGTTCCTTGCTCGCACATAGCACGCGACGCGTTTAATATTTCATCTCATATTTGTCTCGCGCACACGCATCTGCATATACCGGGGGGAGAGCACGCATAACAGAGAGCACGAACGGAAATATCGATATAGGAAGTCATCTACAATCGAGACTTTTTAACTCATCGATTTGTGTGTTCAAAACAAGACAAAGAAGACGAAGAAGACGAAGACGAAGACGAAGACGAAGACGAAGCGAGCGAGCGAGCGAGCGAGTGAGTGAGAGGGATTAAGAGAAGAATAGAGATTGACGCGATATGAGCTCACGTCAGCACTCTCCGAAGTCGTCCAAACCGTTTTTGAAATCACCGACGCTTTGGCTCGCTGGAGCTTCTCGCTCGTTGGAGGATCCGAAAAACAGAAAAGCAGTGTTTTCTATTTTAGCACTTTTGAGCGGATTAGTCGCACTCACGGCCTTATTTGAAACCGAAAACCAACTATTTCCGGTGCAACGATCGCTCGTTCCAATCAGCGCGGACCAAATTTATAGAAGAGTATGGAGCGACCCATGGAACACGGGTACTTCAAGCGCACCAAAAATACTAGACGGAAGCAACAACACATTCACAAGACAATCGAAAGCGAAAGTTATCATCGAAGGAAAACGAGATAAATCAAATAAAAAAGATCTCACCCGTTCCTGGCAGGGTGTTTTGTCCGTTGTCGTCTTTGTTTGCGGGTACGCGCTCGCCATCGCCGAGGAATCCATCGGACGCGGATTTAAGAAATCGATTCCGATTACTGTCGCTGCCGGGATCATCTGGGTATTAGTCGCGTTGGGTTATCGTGACAAAGGACACGCGGTGGCTCTGGTGACGCAAGCGGCACGACACAACCTCACGGAGTTTGTGGAAGTGTTTCTGTTTCTTTTATGTGCCATGACTTTTATCAACACGATGACCCAACTCAACGTTTTCGTGCGCATTCGCTCCTGGTTACAAGAGAGTGGATTTTCGTATCGAAGTTGCTTCTGGGTCACTGGAACTGTTGCCTTTTGGCTGTCGCCAATCGCAGATAATTTAACGACTGCCGTTTTAATGGGTGCAGTCGTCTCGGCCGTAGGTAAAGGCGAGCCAGAGTACGTGGCTATGTGTTGTGTGAATATTGTCGTCGCAGCTAACTCTGGCGGGGCATTTAGCCCGTTTGGTGATTTGACGACGCTCATGGTATGGCAGCGAGGCACGCTTTCGCTTGCAGATTTCCCCCGTTTGCTTATTCCAAGCATAGTCAATTGGGTCGTTCCGGCGTGTTTGATGCACCCGTACGTCAAAGATGGGGCGCCGCAGAAAGCGTCGGAGGAAGATCTTGCGAGCTCGCGCTTGAAACCCGGTGCCGTCGAAGTAGTCTGTTTATTTCTGGGCACAGTCGTTATGACGGCTATGTTTCATTCTTACGCGCACCTTCCACCTGTTTTGGGCATGATGACCGGTTTAGGATTGCTCAAACTGTTCGGATGGAGTCGGACGTCAAAGACTTCCACCCAACGAGGCACGATGAGCGACGATGCCGGAGGAGGCAACTATAGTTTAGAAATGGGTGAATTGCTGAACCAAAAGGCCGACGTGGAATATGCGCGAACGAAGAAAGGAAGCGATAGAGCTTTAGATATTTTCAAGCGATTAGAGCAAACTGAATGGGATACTTTGATTTTTTTCTACGGCGTAATCATGTGCGTCGGGGGCTTAGGAGTATTAGGATATTTAGAATTACTTTCGCACAACTCGTTTCGCATTTTGGGAGCAAATGCGGCGTGTATTCTCATTGGATTATTGAGTGCAATTATTGATAACATACCGATGATGTATGCGGTTTTATCGACGGAGCCAGCCATGTCAAAATCCGAATGGTTGCTCATCACGCTCTCAGCAGGCGTTGGCGGGAGCTTATTTGCAGTAGGCTCTGCCGCGGGTGTAGGTTTGATGGGGGTTTCGCATTCGTATACTTTTTTATCTCATCTCCGATGGACTCCAATTGTATTGGTTGGATACTTTGCGTCCATTTTAGCCCACTTTATGGTAAACGGAATGTAGACTGTAATAAAAATAATAAAGTCCATCATCGTCATCAAATTCGTACGTACATAACGTCGTTCTCTAAAATTAAGCACGGCTAGGTTAACTACTAGTAGGACAAACTATGTAGGAATTTTTTAGACTACGTATCTATAGTTTTAAGGCATTCAACGCTTTTTTCATGTCATCCGGAAGAGGCGCTTCAAAACACAATCGCTCTTTTGTCAACGGATGCGTTACTTCTAACCGGAATGCGTGTAACGCTTGTCTATCTAAATCTAAGCCCTCTTGCATCCATTTACCAGTCGGTTTCTCCGCGGACCACATGTATCGTGGCTTGGAGGTGGAATCGTCTGACCAAGCGTCGCAACGCGGCATGGCCCACCGTGCATGAGGACCATATAACATGTCACCAAGTATTGGTAAACCAGCGTGCGCTAAATGAACGCGAATCTGATGTGTGCGTCCTGTTTTTGGAGATGCCAACACGAGCGCGGCTACAGAAATCGGTTTCCGCTCATCGGTTTCGTTCCATTCGTTGTTCGAACTTTCTGCGCCGTCCAGTAAAGTGGATACTCCACTCGAGCGCTCAGTGGGTAAGTTATCTGTTGCGAGTTCATTGTTTTTTTTCCACGAAAAGAAATCAAATGTCGTCCTCGACTCTTTGGCTTCAAGGTCATCGATTTCGAACGAAACTACTCTCGCTTCTTTACACTTATCACACCTAGTGATCGGCGCATTTACTTCAAATGGCTGCACTTCTTCTTTTCCCAGAGGCAGAACCCCGACACACAGTGCGAGATATGTTTTCTTCGCCTCTCGCGTCATGAATTGTTCGGCGAAACCTCTCGTCAATAACGGATTTTTTACAAACAAAATGACACCAGAAGTGTCCATATCTAAGCGGTGCACGATATAGCACTCTTTACCGCCAAGGTGTGATATGCACCTGTTGATTAAACTCGTTCCGGTGTGTCGATGGATTGGATGCGTTCGTAAATACGGCGGCTTATTGACAACTAAAATATCCTCGTTTTCGAATATAACTTCGATTGGAGTCGTATCGTTATTGAGAGGTATGGATTTTGAATGCAACCTGAGCGCGTTTTTCACTCGAAGTTCTGTTACGTTCAAAGTTTGCGCAACTTCAGCGTGCGACATTCGGGCGCCATCGGTGTATGCTAAGCGTTTCATTTCCTCGAGCATTTCGTTCGCGTGATTTTGTGCTTTTGCCATTATTAAATCCATATCCTCGGTCATCCAAGTTTCTTTTCCCACCGCGCTTTCGATATCTGGACAACACTTTTGCGTGTGACGGCGAAATACGGAAGCTTTGCATTGGGCGTTACACGCCGGACAGAAATACGACGGGTGTGTTCGCTTATTCTTCTTCTGAGAAGTTCGTCGAGACGGTCGAAACGTGACTTTACTGTTTGGTTCTTCATTCGTTGTTGTTCTCTCGCCGTCAGCATCGTCGTCGCCACCGTCATTTCCAGAGGAAAGAGCACGCTTCAGAAATCCGCCGTCAGAGGAAGACATTATTATTTTTGTTACTTTCTTCGACAGTGATGATGAAGACGATGCACAAGTTGATGAACGCGAAGAAATAAGTCGTGGGAGTATGTGCGCCATGTCCTAACCGACGGAGGCATCTTTTGACGACATAAAAGGAGAAAATTCGTTAAAAAAGTGATGGAACAAACATTCCCTCGGCGACAACACTTTGCAAAGAATGAGGAAAACACTCCGAGATCGATTTTCAAATGAGTGGTTTGCTAAAGAAGGAGTGTGCGCCAGCGTCATGGGCGTAGATGCCGCCGTGAAATGGTTACTGATACAGAAAGACACCGAAGAAGAATTAGAAAAAGTCAACGACCTTTCAGCTACACCTTTCGATTATTGCTTGCGCATTGCTGCGGGTTTAATCCCGAATCCAGTCAGTCACACCATGCAAGAACACTTCTTTCGAGGAGGCGAAGGAGAACGAGGACGAGAAAGAAAAAGAGTTTCAGACGAGGAGGAATTTTTTGTCGCTCATTTACCGAGAGCGGATGAACTCGATTGGCAAAACGATGATTGCGTTTCGGTCATGGCAGGATCGGACAGGATAAAAGACGGTTTACCCGGACACGTATTAATCGTTCCGAGAAACGGCGGGAACCATTGGAAATTTAGTAACATCACTTTGTTCATTCTTAACGCGAGAAAATGTGGAGGAGAAAAGGTGGCGATAGAATTTCTCGAGCGGCTGCGCAAAAGTTGCGTTCGTTACGCATTCAATAGAGGCTGGACGCGTATCGGGATCTATTTTCGCCCATGGGGAAACGATGCGAATAATAATAATAACGATAACAGAAACGAAAGGATAGAGAAAATCATGCGAGCGCACGTCGTTAACCTCGCGAGGGCCGGTCCCGGTCTTTCGAACACGAGGTGGAAAAATTTGACTCTAGATGATGCCATCGAAGTTCTTGGAGGTAAAAGAAGATGTGCGAGCGGACGCGCGATAGACGTCAAGCAAGAGTACAAAAAAAATGAAATACTAGATATTGAGCACAGAATAGAAGTAGAAGAACAGGAACCGCGTTCATCGCTATTGTTACCGCCGTTGCCATCGCCTCCCACGAAAAAATTAGATCGACAAGTGAATACGGAACGTCAACTTCAGAGTAGACAGACGCAAGTTTCTGAAGAAGATTATGACGTAGCAGTCGAAGACGCGACGATGTTTTTCGAGTCCTCGGAGGGAAAATCTTACGTGCACTTATCCAACGATGCGGAGCGGAAAGCGCTAGAATTATTGTGTCTGTACTAATGTTAGTATTACTATCTTCTATTCGCGTTGAAGGCTATTTGTGCGTCCGATGCTCGATGTTTGAAAGTAGCTCCTGATTTTGAAAGAGTTCGCATGGCACCGCATTGGTTACATTTATCCATCATTTTCGGATTCATGTGACCGTCGCACTTGTAGCTCTGGCACGGCCACCATCCTCGAGATAATTTATCTTGTTTATCTTTATTCTCCGCGTCTGCTTCTGCTTTGTCTTTGGCGTGTACCGTACCTCGCAAGTACGTCTTTTGTTTCGCAAGCTCACGATATTGTTCAAGCGTCATCGCGGCTCCAAAACCAGGAACCGGTGGAGTCGCATCTACCGATGCAGGAGTATCGTCATTCTTAGCTCCGTGTTGGTCGTTATTTTCGTTGCTCATATGATCATCTCTCGGTACCGAAGGTGCAACTGTTGTTGTTTCTGTTTCTTTCGTCATCATCTTCTTCTTCTCCAAATCTGGCTCGACTTTTACTTCATCTTCTCGTCGTTTTGGTCGTCGTCGCTTTGAATGCGCGTCGCGTTTCTTCTCCTTCTTTCTTCGCTTCTCTTTAGTCTTCTTCCGTCTCTTTTCTTTACGTCTTCGACTTTTCTTGCCCCCGCTGCTGCTCTTTTTCCGTCTCTTCGATAAAGAAGATGAAGAAGATGAAGAAGAAGAAGAAGACAAAGAAGAGGAGAACGACGACAAGGACGATGTGGTGGAGGTGAAAGAGTCCGAGGATTCGGACTCTGAGTCGTATCGTTCACGCTTCCTTTTCTTCTCCTTCATTTTAATGCGTTGGAGGGAGGCGAAGTTTATCAAGCGAAGCAACGAACAAACGCGTGCGTTGAGGCGGACGAAAAAGAGAGCAAAAGAGAGGCGAAAAATTCTTCAATTTTTACACAAAACTTCATTTTCCAAAGAAGAAAGCACGCGCGCTTATCTTCTGTTCGCACACTCACAGCTACCATCGAATCATCATCGAAAGCGTCGAGCGCGATTTGTTGGGATTAGTAGCACTCTTTTTGTGTTGTGCGCATTGTTGCTCTCTCTCTCTCTCGCTCTGACAGTAAGTGAGTAATAGTAAGAAAGGGGATTCTAAAGACACGACCCACACAAAAAAGAAGACGTGTTCGTACGAGAAAACATACTCGACATGTTCACGACACGAGTGGTTAGGCGCGCCATGACACACGCCGCCGCGTCAACATCGTCTTCTACCGCGAGGAAATCGACGATTAAGTCAACGAAACAGGTTCTGGAGCTTACCGAAGCGGCGGCGAAGCGGATACGCGAATTGCTCGGGAACAAGGGTGCCGAATACCTTAAGATTGGTATTCGTACACGAGGATGTAACGGCATGACGTACACGATGAATTACGCAGATGAGAAAGACAGAGGTAAATTCGACGAAGTCGTCGACCAACATGGAGTGAAAGTGATCATAGAACCGAACGCATTGATGTCAATCATAGGAACAAAGATGGATTTCGTCAGCGATAATCTTCGTTCTGAGTTTACGTTCGAGAATCCAAACGCGAAAGCCTCGTGTGGATGTGGTGAATCGTTCTCGGTGTGAAGATAACTTGATATTATATATATGCGGTGAAACAATAGCAGAAAAAAGTAAGACTAGTAGCGAATAAGAAAACAATTAAAAGCAACGTAGCAGAATCATCGTACCCAAATCAATCTAAAATCACACCGCCTTAGAAACATTAATGGTTTCTACGACATATTTTTATACAAGTCCAATCCTTCCGATATTCGTTTGATTGCGACTTTCAGAGATTCGAATGGTGTGGCTGCAAAACATGCACGGAAAGTCCCCGGTTTCTTATTCTTTGCGTCTTTACCCGGAGTGAGCATCAGATGCGTCTCTTCGAAAAGAATTTTCCACAGTTTCTTTTCTTCTTCAAACGTTTCTTCTTTCAACTCGTTGGATAAATCAATCCAGATAAACAAGCCTGCATTTGGAACAATGTGTGGTAATTGCTTTTCCTTTAACGCCGCGACGAGCACATCGCGAGATTGCTTTAAACGAGTCTTATTTATTGAAAAAAGCCCATCCACCCAATCTTCGTCTTCAAGCATTGCTGCAATTACGTGTTGAAACGGACCCGGGACAGCGCAGAAGTACGAAACGTTCGAAAGCGCACTCTGCACAGGTTTGGATTTTGTTAATATGGCGCCTACTCTGTATCCTGAAGCACAAAAGTCCTTCGAGAGTCCCGTAAGTATATGCGGCCCGTATGGTGTATGCTCTTCAACCATCTCCGCAGCGCTGATAAAGCTACGGGTATTAATGTTCATTTCGCTATCGTAGATACTCCCGGCGTATACCTCATCCGAAATGCAATGGATTTGTCGATCCAGTGCCCACTTTACGCATTTTTTATAATCATCTGGTTCATATATAATACCTAAAGGGTTATTTGGGTTTGTCAACAGTAACGCCCGACACGTTCCTCCACCTTCCGCGAGTGCATTTTTTTCAGCAAGCTCAAAATCGTCCAAAGAAGGTAGCATTGTTACATCCCCGCTCGAACTATACACAGGCACTGCTCGTACTCTACAGCGAACCCCCAAATCGTTCGTGAATGCTGGATAATAAGGTGCTGGGATAAGAATGAAATCATTCGAGTCTGCAATAGCAAAAACTAGATTGTCTATACACGCTCCGACCCCGGAGGATACGCATACGTCATCCTCGTGCCACGTGAAATTAGGAGATATAATTCTATTTGCATGTTTTTTAAAAGCTATCCTTAATCTCTCCGAACCTTTCATGTTGTCGTAACCAGCTGCCTCGAGGCCAAATATCAAAGCATCGTTTTCGCTGCTCTTACATATCTCTTTCACTTTGTTCTGTACCTCCTGTTTGGCGAGGAAGTTTTGCGCCACTGCGAGATTAATATATCCTTCTCTATCATTCTTAGCATCAAACGGCCTATTTGCACAACGTAAAAAGTACGGCCAGTACGAGAATGGCGGCTTGCAGGCACCATACCCACGCTCGCTCAAGATTGTTCCCGTTTCTGCGTTGATAAAAATTGCAGCATCTTCATGAGTTTCTATGCGCTGCCCAATTTCATAGTTAACCGCTTCTTCCTCGTTTACCATCTTCGACCGCATATGCCGAATCGAGGAACACTGACGAGTAGATCCCCGCTGGTATAATATTTTCTTCGTCAAATTGCGGTTACGCGCGAGTAACTTGGTGTTGTATTGGTTTACCGCCAATCTCATGCCTCACGAAAAAATGTGGTTTTATACAAAAAACGTCTCATAAATATTGTGTTTAGGGTTTAGGGTTTAGGGTTTAGGGTTTAGGGTTTAGGGTTTAGGG
>MDTG01049814.1_pt1 | contig 32527 bp, 24 predicted proteins | sample 811421 | NCBI WGS metagenome assembly MDTG01 (sample SAMN05326645, study PRJNA326480) | marine metagenome | isolation source: seawater | place: Pacific Ocean: South East | collected 2011
CAAGGATCCCGTTGGTGAAGTGAACCGCCGTCTCTGGAACAGCGGTAGTGATGAAGACAAAGAGACTGCACGTAAGCAGAAGCGTAAGCTCCAGTATTACAGCAACATCTATGTCGTGAAGGATCCAAAGCACCCTGAGAACGAGGGTAAAGTATTCCTTTACAAGTATGGTAAGAAGATCCATGATAAGATCCTCGCTGCTATGCAACCTGAGTTCCAAGATGAGACACCAGTAAATGTCTTTGACCTTTGGGAAGGTGCTAACTTCAAACTGAAGATCAAGAAAGTTGCGGGGTACTGGAACTATGACAGCAGTGAGTTTGATAGTGTTTCTGCTCTTTCTGCAGACGATGATGAACTTGAAGCGACGTGGAAAAAGGAACACTCGCTAGAGGCGTTCACTTCCAAGGAACAGTTCAAGTCTTATGAAGATCTTGAGCGTCGTTTGAACATGGTGCTTGGTATTTCCCAGCGTCCTGCTCCTCAACGTCCTAACTTGGGTGTTGATAATGAAGAGTACGAACCAGTTCGTAGTGACTATGATCAGGCAAGCGATGGTTTCAACGCACCTGACATCACTCCATCTTCTTTTCGTGAGCAGATGAGTGCTCCCTCTCCTGTTAAGGAAGAGGCAATTGTTGAGGATGATGATGCTCTGTCCTACTTCGCTAAACTTGCTGAAGAGTGATAAAGAAAGTGCTTGGGGTGGTGTTCCACCCCGTCACAGTAATGAACTTACTGTTTGTTGGAACTCTAGGACTGATTGAACTTATTCACATCAGAGCACACCATACTTTAGAACAAGATGTCCATGGACATGTTCACCGAGCACTTAAAAATAATCCAGAACTAGCACGCTCAACGTGTTACGAATTGGATTAATGAATTCTATAAAACTGGAAAAAATTTTCCCGCATATTTTTTACTCAAAAGGTCGCACTAAACTGCGACCTTTTTTAGTTTCTTGGAGATAAATTCTGAGCACTCTCCGTAAAGAACTCTTGTTTTAAATTCGTTGACGAATCTTTTTACAAGACCTCTCTTCAAAACAAAAATTTCTCTTCTCTTTTCGTTCTGTTTAACTTCGTAGTCATAATTGTAAACTGGTGCTGCTGCACTGGTACCAGGAATTGATATAGTGCTAGTGCCATTCCAGTATTCAAAGTTTGAATTGTAGAAGTTCTCATCAACAATTAGACCTCCTTCTAATGCGATGATATCATTACCATCTAGTTGTTGACCACTTTTAATTTCTAAAGTTTCGTAATGGTGAATTCCTGAATATGCTTCGTTGCCATACTTCTCTTCTGTTATTGCTTGTACCGTATAAGCATCAACTGGTAGAGAGAATAATGGATCTATCATGTTGTTTGTTAGTATGATAATCCAATCATATAATGGATTTCCATAAGCATCATTTGCAATTTCATCTAATCTCTTACCGTCTTCTATAGTATATTTGGTGTAAAATACAGCAAAATCAAAAACGTCTGGATTAATTTGATATCTACGAAAAAAATTCTTTGCAATAATAAAATCAGATTCCGAAAATGGATAACTGATTGGTTTTTGATCGTAATTAATATCTGGTACTAGTGAAAAATACATTAGAATCCTGCTTGAATTTCAGATGCGTAAATGAGTTTTGTCTCCAAGAATTGAATTGACAACTCAGTGGCAACAGGTGCTCCTTTACCATATGTAGCATAGGTTCCGTCTGGAGTGTAGTTTACCTGAACTTGTCTAATCGCACAGGGTTTAAATTGTGCGATGTAACCGTGGGGTTTGCCTCCAGTCATAAATGTAAACTTACATAGTAATGGTACACTAATAAAAGTTACATCCGCAAAATTCTGATCGGCATCACCTTGTAATCCTTTTTCTGCTCCCTGAGATCCCCATTGTGGTAGAGAAGCGGAACGAAAAGCATTCACAATTAATTTAACCTCCTGTGCTTCAGTTGCATTTCTAGGAACCATCTTCCAAGTCATTCCAATTTCTCTAAGATCTGGGGAATCATATAAGAGTTCTGCGTTGGGGTTTAGAACAATACCTCTGGTTGCTCCAGTGATGTCATTAATACCGAGGTTTCCACCTACACCTGGAATTGCATTCAGTGCAGAATTAGTGACTGCTGCCTGAAGTGCCTTCAAATTGCCCCCAACATCTTTAAGTTTATCTTTTGCAAATGAAAAATTGGCACCAGCTAGAGCTCCAATAGCTACTTTTCCTAGACCAGAGAATGACTTTCCTTCCCAGTTCTGTTTCATTTCATTACTAAGATCTTGAGGTACAGGAAGAATTACGGTGTCTATACCTTTGTCAATTTGTACTTTGACTTTTTCTAATTGTGAATTTATAACTGAAGCATTATAAGAACCTCCTTGTGAAGTATTTGTAGTATCTTTTCCGAAAGGGGGATTGTATTTTACAAATTCAAATACCACATAGTCTTCTTCTGATCCAACTAATTTATCAGATGGATATCTTATAATTGATGTGTTTATTGGACCAAGTGGTTTTGGTTTAATTTCACCAAGACCAGCAATACTGTTGTAATCATCAACACCTGAGGTGGTGGCACCAGCACCATCATTCGTGAGATCTGGTCGGAGATTTGCATCGGTTGGTGGTGCAATTTTGTATTGCGTTACGTACTGTGGTGGATTTTTACCAAAAAGTTGAAAACTATCTAATCTTCTTCTGTAGACGTAATACTTACCATCTACTGGACTTTGATAGTATGCCTTACCATCAACCAGTTCTGTTCCATTGCTATATTGTATAGGTTTTTGTGCCATTACTTCACCATCTCTGTGTCTCTTTGTTTACCATATCCACGTATGACTCTCCTCCCTTTGATACGGTCGTAGTAGTTTTCGTCTGTCTCCTCCCACACAAGTTCTTTAGTGTAAGGAAACTTGCCTTGACTACCTTTTACATTGCGGACAAAGTTTTCAAGTGGTAATAGAATGGCAGTGTCCCATTCTGAAGCGGCAAGGTCAAGCATGAAACCGTCTACTTGACTGGTTAAATATTTATGGAAGCATTTCTTAGGAATGTCAATTCTACCTTCCATTAACCTTTTAATTACCATAATACGTTTTTTTGGTGACATGTAATGTAAGTTACATCCCCAAAATTCTTGAGGAGTTGCTCTCATTACATAAACTAAGGGGAATGCATCATAATAAGGCAACCACTTCATCTTTGCCTTATACTCAAACATGTATAGATGACCAGAAACTGCATATCTTCTCAGTAAATTTGAATCTGGTTCATCCTCCTGTCCCCTTTGATCTATCTTTTCTTGTCTTACAACTTTTGAGGCGTCTTTTTTATATTCAGATGAAAGTTTTTTAACGGCGTTCTTATACCAGTTGTAACTTTGCTTCTCACCGCCAGTCATCTCTGTTACTTTTTCAAAGATGGTTGTATATCCAGTGTTTTCCTTTTTGGAGTTGCGCTGGATTGTTGCAAATCCTTGTGCCATTGCTCTGTACCTAGAATAAGTGATCTTCTGTTAAGATTAAAAAATTCATCTGCCTATCTTCACAGAAGTCCTGAGCAGCGTCCCATTTGGCACGGTTCTTGACGAACGTCAGGGCAGCCCGTTTATAGGCAGCAGTCCTTTTGTTTTTGTCATTCGGTGGTTTTGTTTGTTTCTTGGGTTTTACTTCAATGATATATTTCGTTAACTTTCCTGACTTTTCACGAACTTTGATGTAAAAATCAGGGAAGTATCTATGCACTCGTCCATCAGTTGGACAACGATATGGAATAATGACTTCTTCACTACCCCACTCTAAAATTGAGGGATTGTTGTCACAGAACACCATGAACTTTCGTTCCCATAATGATCTATAGATAATACGAGTAGGATTGCCACGATACTTTTTTGGGTTGACTGGTTTATAAAGTCCAGTATATGCCATAAATATATAAGATCCCACAAATATATTTAGTAGTGGCAGTAACAAAGATAAACGAGTTCATGCAAAAGATAGGTGCAGCGGGCGGTATGTCCCTGTCATCTGGTTTTGATGTTGAATTTGATTTTCCTGGAGGCACTAATAAATTTGCCAGTAAGTTTTACACAGGTAAGGAAAACAAGAATCTTATTCATATGTTGTGTGATGAAGCGCAACTACCAAACGTTCAGTCTGGTACAGCACAAATAACTGGAAAATATTTGGGTCAGGGACCAGTATCTTATCCTCATACTAGAATTTTTACTGACTTAAGTTTGGGTTTTATGTTAGACGCGGATCTAACTCCATTGAAATTCTTTAATGAGTGGTATAATTATATTTTTAGTGAAGAGGAAAGAGATGAGGGTGTAGGAAGGTTTGAAGAAATTAAAGCAAATGAACCATTTACACGTAATCGTACCAATAGATTGAAATATCTAGATCAATATGCATGTACACTTAAGGTCATGAAAACTGAACCATCAGTTGATGCAGCTAACGGAAGATCTGGTGTAGCATATTTGTTAGAAGAATGTTATCCATATTCTATTGATGCGGTCCCTCTTGCTTATGGATCATCTCAAATAACTAGATTAACTGTGAACTTCTACTATAGTAGACATACTGTAGTGATGGGTGATGTGAGCAGTCAGTTTCAAGCGTTTGGTGGTAAAGTTGAGGTTGCTCCTGGTGTATTCAGAACTCAATACGTTTCTGGAGATTTTATCTACACCTATGACAATGGTAAATTTGTCAAAAAAGAATCAGTAAAATGAAAATTGATTTTTCAATTCCATAAAAGTGGGAAATTTTTTTCCGCCAATTTTTGGGTTAAAAAGTCGCGCTAAATATACATATGACCTGAGGTAATTATTATGGCATTGCCAAAACTGGGGTATCCAACGTATGAGTTGGAATTACCCTCTAACGGAAAAACTATTAAATATCGCCCATTTTTAGTAAAAGAGGAAAAAGTTCTTTTATTGGCAATGGAGTCTGAGGATGAAACACAGATTACAAATGCAGTAAAGGATCTGATTAGAAATTGTGTTGTTTCACGACTTAAGGTGGATAATCTCCCTAGTTTTGATTTGGAATATCTCTTTTTGAAGATTAGAGCAGCATCTATTGGAGAACAGATTACATTGACAGTAACATGTCTTGATGACAATGAGACTAACGTAGAAGCAACTATCAATATTAACGAAATTGAAGTAACCAAACCTGAAGGGCATGATAGGAAAATCATGTTTGATGAAGAATTTGGAATTATGATGAACTATCCAAGTATGAAACAATTTGTAGATAGAGAGTTTCTACAGAAAGAGATGAAGACTGAGGAGGTTTATGGATTTATTGCAGATTCTATTGATCAGATCTTCCAAGGTGAAGAAGTATATGACAGTAGCACTACTTCAAAGAAAGAATTCCGCGAATTTGTTGATAGTTTGACTACTAAGCAATTTGAGCAAATTCAACAGTTTTATGCTACTTCTCCAAAGTTGAGTCACACTTTTACTGTGACAAATCCCAAAACTGGCGTCAATTCTGATTACACACTTGAGGGTCTACAGAGTTTTTTCGCATAGCACTCTTCCAAAATAATCTGGAGGGGTACTATAGAATGAATTTTGCTTTGATGCAGTATCATAAATACAGCTTGACTGAGATTGAAAATTGGATGCCTTGGGAAAGAGAAGTATATACTACCTTCCTAATGCAATATCTTGAAGAGGTCAAACAAAAACAAGAAGCAGCAAAGAATAGATAGTGGCAGGTCTTTCCAAAACATACAGTGGTGATTTTACCAGTTTTTTTGCTGGTAAAATTCTTGGTGCTGCTGGATTAGCGAAAGGAGAAAAAGATAGAAGAGTTGCTGAGGGTCTAGAGAAAGCTAGATCGGGATCTCTTTTTGCTAAAGCACTTCAACATGAATTTGGTGGAGATCTTTACAATAGAACTTTGGGTAATTTTGACCCAAGAAAAAAATTTAGTGAGACTGACCGAAAATCATCAAAAGAGGGTAGATTTGCAGGTCAGTTTCCAGAGGGAAAGGGTAAAGGCGGATCTACAGTAGATAAAAAGATAGAATCCGCTGAAAATGAGTTATTAAAAGAAGATGATTCTATTCCCGTAAAAGATGAAAAGTTAAGAACGCAAGTATCTAAGTTTTTAGGTAAAGAAATTGCGACAAAGATGAATGTTGTGAATTTTGCTACAAATGAAGTAGTAAAAGAGGTGAAGGGTGTACGTGCTGATTTAGATAAAACTCATACTCTCATTTCTCAGCAGACAGATTTGATGTCTGAGAAATTTGATGTAATTCTTGGTATTTTTGACGCTAATTTGGCGTATCAGAAAAAAATTGCTGAAGAAGCAAAAGTTCGTAGAAGAGAATCTGAACTAGAGATAGAAAAAGACCTATCTACCACTAGAAAACTTAAAGAGTTTGCTTCTGGTAAAAAAGGAGGGAGTAATTTATTAACTGGTATTCTAGGTGATTTACTCAAGAAATTTTTAAAAAAGAAAACAAAAGGACTTACCAGTCTACTATTTAATGCTCTCAAGGGTAAAAGTGCTCCTATTAGGAGTATAGTTGGTAGTTTTATTAAAGCAATATTTCAAGGTAAAACCCCCTTTGGAAAAGCTACGATAGCTAGAAGAATTGATAAAAAATTTAAAAAGAATCTTGTTTCAAGTCTTCAAAAATTTAATGATTATGGTAGAGGTAGTGCTGAACAAATTGCTACTAAACTAGTAAAAGATCCAAAAGGTGCAGCTGCTCTTGCTGATTTTGCAAGTACAAATACTAATATAAAAGCACAGAAGAGCGGTAAGGATTTATTGCAATCGTTGCTCAAAGACGAGGCAGCGGAGCGAGTTAGCGGCGTCGTTCCTCAAAAAGTTACTGATGCCAATGTTGGTAGAAGGGCAGCGAAAAAGTTTCAAGAGACAGCATTCTCAGGAAGAGCAGGTATTAAGGCAACAAATAAAGCTGCTGAAAAACTTACTGGAAAGGTTGCAGGAAAGACAGCATCAAAATCTTTTAAGTTTATTCCTGGTGTTGGAACTGGAATTTCTATTGTTGAAGCAGGATATAGAGCAAGTCAGGGTGATACTATGGGTGCCCTACTCAGTTTGGGTAGTGCTATTCCTTTTGTTGGGTGGGGTTTTGTTGCTGCTGATATTGCAAGAGACCTAGGATATGATCCTTTAAATACATTGCCAGCAGGGTATGAAACAGGAACTGGTTTATCTAAAAAAGGACCTGCAGTGTTGCACGGAACTGAAATGGTTATTGGTTCTAAGGATAGAGAGGATGCATTGAACTCATATTCAGAATCAGTTAAAAAGCAGACAGATATGTTAGTTAGTTCTGCACTTTCTTTAGGAACTGCTTCTGGATTTGGACCAGAAGTTAATGCTGAGATTAAAAAACTGGGAGTTAAGTACACCTTTGTAAGACTTCCTGTTGATACTGATATTGGTACTGCTAGAGTTGTAAAAACTCCTGTGGAAAGTCCTTTAATTCGTTTATTTGATTTGAATACTGCTGATGAAGAATCTGAGGAAGAGGAAGATGATGAAACTCCAGAAATAACTGATGTTTCTCCTATGGCAGGTGCTCCTCCTGTCGTTCCTTCCACTCCTTTTGTTGCACCGCCAGATGGAAGTTATGCATCTGGAACGTGGATTGGACCACCTACAGATGCCGATAAACAACAAACTGGTCTAAACATGAATCTTCCTGGTGGAATTGGGACACCAATTTATGCTCCAATAGATTTGATTTACAGATCAGTTGGAACCGATGGAAAACCTGCTGTTGGATTAGATGGAACTCCTGATGTAAAAGGTCCCGCAGGTGTAGGATTTGGATACTATGGTGCTTACTATTTTGAAAAAGATGGTAAGGAGTATGAAGTGCTTTTGGCACACTTTAGAGATCTTCCATATAAAGGAAGTGCGGAAGGAGAAAAAATTCCAAAAGGAACACTGTTAGGATATCAGGGTGCATCTGGAAGATCAAAATCTAGAACTGGTGGTGTTTATCCACATATTTCATTGCATGTTAATGGTATTGGGCATTTTGCTGGTACTGATGTTCTTCAATGGTTTGCTCATGGACTGGCAACTGGAAAATCATCATCTGGTCCTGGAGCTTCAGGATATGGAAATGGTGGAGAAAGAGAAACAGCATTCCATGAACTAGCAAAAGATGAAGCACTTTCATCTTTAACACCAGGAGTAAATGACTACGTAAAACCAGGAGGTCGTAGCGTTATTAGTAATACTCCATGGGAATCTATCACTGATGATACTATGTTGTATGTCTATGCTGATAGTAAGGGAGTTCCCACTATTGGATATGGTTCTGCAGCAATGCGTGGTATTACGTTTAAAACAACTCCAATTACTGTTCGCCAAGCAAAAGCATGGTTAAAGGATGATATTAATAGAATTTCTACTAATTTATCTAAGAATATTAAGTGGTGGGATAGTTTGACTGCTTCTCAGAGAGCTGGTCTTATTATGTTTGAATATAATGCTGGTGAAGGAAATAGTTATATTAGTAGTAAAGGATATCCATCACTTGTTCGTGCATTAGAAGAAGGAAACATTAGAGCAGCGATTGAAGAAATTCAACGTGATGGTCCTGCACAAACTAGAATTGAACTTGAAAGGGAATTGTTGAGAAGTGGTCCTCAGCAGATTGTTGGTCCTAAAATCGTAGGTCCGAAGACTGTTGGAGAAGGAAAAGTTGGTTCTGGAATTCCATTTTTCCCAGATCTCACTATCATGAAGGGTATTAAAGATGGATTGGAAAGTAATCGTGAAAGAGAAAGAAATTCGGAACTTTTAAAGTTATTCCCAATTCTGAACAATAAATCTAATGATCTTCAATCCAATAGTAGTTTGGCGGAAGATTTAGAAGAAGAAATGGAAGTGATTGTTCAAACAATTATCGTGAATAATAATACTTCTGTGCTTGCATCTGCATCTACTGGTATAACTAGTAATACAAATACTAATAGTAATTCCCTGAAAGATTATCAAATGACGGTATTAGGATCATAAGATGGCATTACAAAAGACATTCAGTGGAGATTTAACCACTTCTATTGCTAAGTCAATCTTTGACATCATTAGTGATGCTAGGGGTGAGAAGGAGAAAGCGACAAAAGAAGCAGAGAAGTATGGTGTAGACGTTGATTTTACACCTGGTGAGTTCACTGCAAGGTCTGCTAGAAATAGACTTATTGAGAGAACTTTAGGTAATAGATTTGTTCCTGAAACTAGATATCCAGATTTATTAGCACGTGGGCAGTCGTCAAGTGACCCTTTGATGGGCACTCCTGCACACCTTAGAAAACTTCCTGAATATCAACAATTAGCAAATCCTAAGGAACAAGCATTTAACCAGTCATCTTATGCTACTGGAAGAAATATTCCTTCCATGCAACCAAAGTCATCTGGAACTTCTGGTACAACATCTACAGTTGCAAAACCAGTAAAAGTCAAAGATCAAAAGTTAGGAGTATTTCTTGCTGCTGTTGTAAAAGCACTCAATGAAAATATCTCCTCGTTAAATGAACGTTTAAATGATACTGAAGGTCAAGTAATTGCCGCTAAAGAAGGAATTTTTGGCACAATTAAACAACTAGAACAGAATTCAGATGTTCTAGAGACGAAACTTGATGCTATTATTGATGCTTTAAGAGAACAAAATAATCTAGCAAAGGTTCAAGAAGATCAATCAGAAATAAAATCCCGAGAGGGTGAATTAGAGATAGAAAAAGACGATTCTGGCACAGAACGTTTTGTAGGAACAGATGAGGATCCTGAAAAGGTTGCTCAACTTAATATCATTGAGGAAGCTAATGAACTATCCTCAATTGGTGACGTAGATGACATGTCTGGAGGGTATCCATACAGTGATTTGGGTCCTGGTTTTGAACAAGGTGGCATAGCTTCTGGTCCTGACAGTGGTTATCTTGCCAAGTTACATGGTGATGAGATGATCATCCCATTAGATAACAACTATACTCAAGGCGAACCTAGTGCAATTGATGGTAAGATAAGACCAAAACCACAAACTCCCATGATGCCTCAGATGGCAGAATCTGGGATGATGCCTAAGACGGTGGAGAAACCATCATCGTTTGATACTTTTGGTGGCAATCTCTTTAACAAAGTAGTTTCTGCTGAACCAGAAGTTATTCCAGATCTTAAAGATGATATAGGTAATTTGCAAAAAGCAATGCAAGTGCCTATTAAAGCTGCTGGTGTGATTACTTTAAATAAAATGCAAAAAGCACTCCCTGCAATGGGATATGCTGCTGGTGAAGTTGCTACTGAGTTGCAGTCGGTGAGTGGTCCGATCGCAAAGACTTTTGGAGTACCAAACACTATTACTGATAGTATCGTTAGGCAAAATACGGTAGAGTCTCAGAGAGAAAAAAGACGTGCTGAAAGAAAAGCATCTGATAATGAAGACGATAGAAACATTTTTCAAAAAATCCTTGATTTCTTTCGTGGAAACCAGCAAGGTGGAGATGGTGGTGGATATCGTAGAGGTGGCGGCGGTAATAGAACTATTAGAAGGTATAATCAACCTCCTACTGGTGGAACTGGTGGTCCTGGTGGATTAGCAAGAGGATTGAAAGGTGCTCGTGCTGGATTTACTGGCATGAATGCACAAGGATTCAATGCTATGATGCAGGGGCAGGGATACATTCCATCCAGCAAACCACAGATCCTTGGTAAGGGTGCATATTCTGCACCTACTTTTCGTGGTGCTCTTAGATATGCTGGTACTAGTGGATCACTTGGTGGTAGTCAGTTGCCTGGTGGTGTTGTAAACAGTATTGTTCCTGGTGGAGCACCTCGTATTAACTTCATAGAACCTCAGGCAAAAGTAAATCCTGCAATGTTTAACAAGGGCAGAGATCTTGCTACAAGATTACAAGGAGGCGCATATCCAAATAGTACCAGAGCAAACATGTTTAGAGGTCAGATCCGAACTGGTGGAGTTAGAGCTCCTATAAGAGGAGTTCCAAAAATTTCACATCCACTTATTATGTTGGCAGATATGATAATTAACGATTTGCTTAATCCAGATCCAGTAGGAACATATGATCAGGTAACTGGACCCAATGCGATGTATAATAATCCAAAGTTATCTGAGGAACAGAGGAGAAAGATGTTCAAGCAAATTCATGGAACAGCAACTGGACCATTGAAGTCGGAACTTGTCAATTCGCAATCACAAGAATTGGTGCTATCAAAGTTCATCAAAAAGACTACCCCACTTGAACCCATCGTCATAAATAATAATCAAACAGCATCATCTACACAAGATAATCCAATCTCATTTATTAACTTGGTTGGAGATCCTGGGTTCTCTTCTCTATTCCCACCTCCATTCTAATCGTAATGTCGGATTTTAATCAAAAACCATATGCGGTTACATTCTCTCCTGAATCAATTGCTTTGTATAAAGCTGGAGATGAATCTAAACCATATGCAAATATTGTAGGAATGGTAACATACATGCAGTACCATGAGTGTATTGAGTGGCCTGCATATGGAGCAACCATGATTGTGGTTGATAACTCAGAAAATTTAATTTCTAAAATGCCATTGCAGGGATTTGAAAAGGTAATTTTTAAGTGTACCGATCCCACAGAAGAAGAATATGAATATACTTTCCGTGTTTGGAAAATTTCAAACAGAGTTGCTGCAGATAGAAGAAACGTTTATACCTTGTGTTTGATTTCAGAAGAGGGATTGTTAAATGAAGGTATCAGAGTAAACAAACTTCTAGAAGGATCATCTGATTCTGTGGTGAAGAAAATTATGAAGGATTACCTGAAGAGAACTTTACCAGAAGAAAATGTAGAACCTTCTGCTACTACACTTAAACTACTCCCAACAAAGAAGTCACCATTTTCTTTAATTAGATCTCTCTGTATGAGAACAATTTCATTTGAGAGTTATAACAAGAAGAAGGGTACATCAGCGGCATCAACTGCATCTGGTTCTACTGAGTCTGATATTGCTTCGGAAAGTGCTACGAAGGCAAGTGGTACTGCTGGATACTTATTTTATCAGACACAGAGAGGATATTTTTTCAAGTCAATTGATACTCTATGCGACTCTGAAAAAATTCCTGTTGTAAATCCAGTTGTAAACGAAGAAGTGCAACCATTTATTTACCAAGCAGGTAAGGCACCGAATGAATCTCTTATGAGAATTCAAGAGGTTGCTTTTGGTGGTGAGATTGATATGATGGAGAAACTTCGTAGGGGAGTATATTCCTCAATCGTCTGCTATTTCAACATAAATACTGGAAAATATGAGGAATATGTTTATTCATTGAAGGACACTTGGAATGATATGGTTCATCTAGGAAGTCAAACAAAACTTCCTATTGGTCAAGAGACATTATCGGAATATCCTTCCAGAGTAATGTCAACCGTTATAAACCATGAAAGTTTTTATAATGGCACTGGTGTTGCTTCAAACGAGGATAGTGATCTAGGAGATCAGGATGTTGATAACGCATTTCCTGATTTTGTAAAACAATATCTTTCCCAAGGTATTGCTAGATATGGTATAATGTCTAATCAGGAACTAACAATTTCACTAACAGGACATTTAGAATTATGTGCAGGTGATAAAATTGAAATACGAATTCCAAATCAAGTTACCGACAAAGAACGAGAAGAGGAAGTGTGGGATCCAGAACACAGTGGCACTTACTTAATTAAGAAATTAAATCACCAGTTTGACGTTAGTAGTCGTAAAGTATATACTGTGTTAGATCTAATCCGAGATTCTTATGGAATCAAAGATGCAGAAAGTAAAGTAACCTAATTCAAGGAGTATTAAATGGAATCTATTGAAAAACATATTGAGAAGGACAAAGAAATCCTTCAAGACCCAACAACTAATCCACAGATGCGTCGTCATATTGAAGACGAATTGCATGAGTTGGAAGACTATGTAGAGCATCATAAGAAAGATATTGAGGCAGGAGATCATCACGATCCCACATACCTTGAACTTTACTGTGATCAAAATCCATCAGAACCAGAATGTCTAGTTTATGAAGACTAATTGATATGGATCAGTTAAGTAACCTATACCCCACCATGCAAATTGGATCCGATGGATTCCAATGGTGGATTGGGCAGATTGAATCTAAGAAAGAAGATGACAAAAAAGGTTCTGGAAGATATAAAGTCAGAATCGTAGGTCTTCATCCACAATCATGCGATGCAGTAACATCGGATAACTTGCCATGGGCAGTTACGATGATGCCTGTTACCAATCCACATGTTGCTGGTGGTCATGCTTCGGTTTCCGATCAATTGGAACCTGGCGTATGGGTTATGGGATTCTTCCTAGACACCATGAAGCAGCAACCTGTTATCATGGGTTCTATTGGAAGAACTGCTATTTCTTCTGAGGAATCACTTGCAGATGATCCTACACCTGGAGAATCTGGATGTAAATCATTTACTACATTTTTAAGTCCAAATGTATCTGCAGCAGATCAAGATACTGAGGCAACTGAAGTAGCACAGACGGTGCAAGTTTCTGGTCACCCTGCAAATGGTGTGGATCTGAGAGATTCTGAAAATAGAAAAATTGGATCTGCTACTACTGCTCTTGTAGAAGCAAAGAATAGTGATAGTTCTGCTACAAATCCAGGTGGTAAAAATTTCTGTATTACTAAGGCAGATAAGTGTGGTCAAGAAACTAATCTCAATAACACACTGAAAAGACTTCTCAGTGAGATGTTATATGAAACTCAGAGAAATAATGGTAAGTTGGGAACTTATCTTGTCGGTGAATTGAGCGGTGAGTTGTATGACATTGTTGGTATTGGTAGAGAATACGTTGATAAAGCTATTAGAGTAGTAAGAAAATTTATAGCAAAAGTAAAAGGATATGTCTTAGATAAACTTAAAAGGGGTATTAAAGATTTAACTGATATCCTTCTTGGTGTGAATCCAGATGGAAATTCACTATCTCCTGTTACAAAGTTTTTCAATGATATTCTTAAACAAGTAGGATGTTCAATAGAAGATCTTGGTGATCGTCTTGCTGCATTCTTACAAGATCTTTTATTTGGATATCTATTCCAAGCATACAAAGCTGCTGCATGTCTGGTAGATTCTTTGGTTGAAGGTATCTTAAACAAGATTACATCTTTATTAGAAGAAATTTTACAGACTATTCTTGGACCTATTCAAGATATTCTTGGTGCAGTCGCTTCTGCTATCAACATTATTGGTGATGCTATCAATTATGTTTTAGATCTTCTAGGAATTTCTTGTAGTGGTCCTGGAAAAAAATGTTCAAAAACAGTAAAAGTATGTACGGATTGTGAAACTGAAAACCGTGATGAAGGGGATTTCCTTGATAAACTTCTAGATGATCTAGATGATAAGTTCCCCAATACAGGAGAAGATTGGTCTCGTTATGTTTGTGAAGATGCTCAAAATGGAACTACCCTAAAACCAACTGACGTTAACTTTGTTGGTGGTGTTCAAAATCCACAGAAGGTTCCTATCATAGAGTATGGAATTAATAATGTAAATGTTACTGAAGGTCAGGATGCAGTATTTACGGTAACAAGATCTGGATATTTGGATGTAGCATCCAGCATTAGTTTCTTTACAAAAAATGGAACTGCAATTGGTAATGTGGACTATGAATCAAAAGATGGTCCTCTTGGATTTGCTGTAGGAGATACTGAAAAAACAATCACTATCAAAACATTCCTTGATAATGATGATCAAGAATTTAATGAAGACTTCTTTGTATCTATTTCTCCAGTAACTCCAGATACTGTAACATCTATCTCTACAAATAATGTCGGTAAATGTATAATCAATAAGAGTCCTCTCAATGGTGGACTTCCTGGTCAAGACATTGATGATGATGGTATTCCAGTACAATCAACTACATTTGTAACAACAACACAAAATCCATCTACTGTAAATAAGAATACTGATACAAATGCTAGTGATCCACCAAATACTATTCCTGCTGCGGATAAACCTGAATCAGATCTTCAAAAGTTTACTGTAACTGCAGATAAAAATGTTGTTAAAGAAGGTGAATTTATTACCTTTACTATTACAACACAGAATGTAGCGGATAATTTAATATTTGATTATAAGTTATTTGGAAATGGAATCACTCCTAGTGATATCGTAAGTAAATCTTTGTCTGGAAAGTTCACTGTTGTAAATTCAATTTCTCAAGTTATTGTTGGAATTGCTCCAGATGGTTTAGATGAAACATCGGAAACTCTTATCTTCTCTATTCCTGGAACGGGAGCAAAAACAAGTGTTCTTATTGCAGTAGAAGATATTGGAGATGATATTGGATCTGTTACTGAAGAACTTGATTCTAGTACAAACTTAACTTCTGATGCTTCTCCTGCAATAAAGACTCCAACATTTGGTGAGATAATTACTGATGCTGGTGGTGGTATTGTTGAAGTTAAGATTGATGATCCAGGAACAGAATATGATGAACCACCTGTAATTATCATTACGGGAGAAGGAAATGGTGCTGCAGCACTTCCACTTTTAGATGACGATGGAAGATTGAGTGAGATTAGAATTACTAATCCTGGTAGAGGATACAAATTAAACAAACCAGAAGTAGCACAGAAAGAATGTATTATTGATGCATTCACTCTATTGAATGTTGGTAGAAACTATAAAACTGCTCCAACAGTGTATATTAATGGAGACTCTACAATTGCAGAATCTCTTATTAATGAGAGGGGTCAGGTAATTAGTGTTAGGATTAAGAACCGAGAACTAACCTTTGATGGTTATCCAGAAGTGTTGATTCTTGGTGGTGGTGGATATGGGGCGAAAGCAATTCCATCATTCTCATGTCTTGATCCAGTTACAAGAGTTGAGGTTGGTTCCGCTAAGGTTGGAACTGGCAGTTACATTGATTGTCCTTAGGAGGTATAAATTATGGCATCAACTAATAAATTTGACAATCAAGTATTAGACAATGCTCTTGGATCTAATCGTGCAAAGTTTGCACAGCAAGAGTCTATTGCTGCTCCAAAGACAGAAGACGAAACTCAAGAGTTAGAAGTTACATCTACTGAGTATACCATTCATATGAATGGTAAGAACTTCCAGATGATTGAGGAGAATGGTAGTTTACATTTTGTAGACAAGAATCATGGTACTGGAATAACAATAGACAAAAACGGTGATACTTATATTATTTCTGGTCCTGGTGGAAATGGTAACGCTTGTTCTGGGAGACTCTTAATTAATTCCAGAGGTGGTCAGTTAGTTAAATCTGGAAACTTCACCGCTGAATACACTGCTAATACTAATAATGCTGCTGCTGGTTCAGGTGCTGCTTCTTCAACTACTAAAAAAGGTAATGAAGATTCAACTTCAACTGCTGCTAAGAATGGATCTACAGATGCGAAATCTGAAACTTGTTATGGAGATAACACCTGTGAAGTATTTGGAGATTATAATGTAAATGCGACTAATATTCATCTCCAAGCGGCAGATACCATATACATCAATGCAGATTCAAAGATTGTAATTACTGCTGGTAAAGATGGTGGTGGATCTATGGAGATCCATGCAGGTGAATTACTTCATAAATTACAAACATTAAAAGATGAAATTTCATCAGCACACATTAGAGATGGTGTACCTGAAACAACTAACATTCACTATGATCCAAGAACTAACACAAGTAGTGTAGGATTTCATAACTTTATTCAGAAAATTTCTGGAGATTATAAGTTAGAGGTTGGTGGAAGTATGAACTTCTCAGTTCTAGGACTTCCCAATGCAAACCCAGTAGCGTTTGCTGCGGATGCTGCTGATGGTGATCTAACTACTAAGATGCAATTATCTGTTCTTAATGGTGACTTCGCTGTAGAGACTACAGTAGGAAGTATTTTAGTAAAGGCAGGACCAGAACTTAAATTTCCAGGTGTCTTGTTACCTGGATCCTTATCTGTTGCAGCAGCAGGAGGCACTCAGATCTCTGCTGGACCAGATTTAAGTTTGCCTGAACTAGTGGCAGGTAACATTAGTATGCAGTCTCTTACTGGCACAAGTATTGAAGCTACTACTAATGTTGACATCAAAGGCACCACAGGTGTTAATATTGAGTCACCTGCTGGTGACATTAGTATTTTGACCACTGTAGGCAAAATTTACCTTAATTAAAAACTATGATTTTTTGGATTGGATTTTTCGTTATGTTCTTTAACGAAGGATTCGTTATGATGAGACACGTATCACCGTGGTTCTCTAAACAAAGAGATAAATTTATTGATAAGTATGGTGCAAATACATGGTATAGATTCCATGGCACACTTGACTATACTTGGATAGGACTAGTATCTATTGGATTGATAATCAATTCTAATAGATTAATGCACATAATGGCACTAGTAACTTTCTGGGCATTATCTTTTATTATATTCTACCTACCTCGCTGGATAAAAAGATGAACCAAATAACAGTTCTCATATACTTAATATGCTTCGTTAGTTTATTGGGAGCTACTTTTGCGTTCATGTTCACGATGATGACATCAACACTTAAGGAATTTGACAAACCTAGAAAGAAAAGCAAGACCGTAATACCCGCACCTCACCCTGAAATGGAGGGAGTTCAATATGGAGAGGAATTGCTAGTATTCAGAAGCGAAGACAATGATTTAGAGGATGACTGATAAGTAGAACTTATAAGAATAGTAAGATATACTCATCGTCAACTGGCACAAGGGGGGTTGATTTTTGGACTCAACCCTGATAAATTACTCGTATAGCAAATGAGGTGGTGCCTCAATTACTCGCACCAACTCACTTGACACTCTTTACGTCTTGTGCTATGCTTTTCAAGCGGTCGGGCAACCGACTCTCCATCTGCGGGTAACCACTCCGCAAGTAAACAAACATTTAAACGAGGATTTTTTCAATGATCAAAACTGCTTTTGCTGCACTTGCAGCTGCTTCCGCAATTGCTGCTCCTGCCGCATTCGCTGGTCCTTATGTTAACGTAGAAGCCAACTCAGGTTGGACTGGTTCGGATTACTCTGGGACGAATACCGACCTGCACGTTGGCTACGAAGGCGCTCTGGGCGAATCTGCTTCATACTATGTCCAAGGTGGCGCTACTGTAGTCTCTCCTGATGGTGGCGAGAGCGATACTGTTCCTTCTGGTAAGGCAGGTCTTGGTATCGGTGTTACTGATGCTCTTGGTGCTTATGGTGAAGTCTCCTTCGTTGGTTCTGGCGATAAGGATGTTGACCGTGGATACGGTGCTAAACTGGGTCTGAAGTATTCTTTCTGATTTCAGAATATAAAGTAAAATTGAGGGGTGGTTGACACCCCTCTTTTTTTATCCTATAATACCAGCATGTATCTATTATATTATGCATTACAAACCATACTCACCAGAGTGGCATAGACATAGGTATCTGAAAGAGGCAATTTATACGTACATTGACGATGGTGTTGACAACGAAACCATTCTTAATGACATTCTAAATATTGTATGTGAACGTCAAGAAGCGGCACACATGGAGTTTGAAAGACTTTCAGACCTAGAAAATAAACTGAGGGATTAATATGCTATCCACCGCCTATCGCCTTCGTATGGAAGGAATCTGCAAAAAGATCGCTAATAATGAACCAGTAGATCTTCCCGACATGATTTGGGCGGAAAAACTTGCTAAATCACACACGACTGCTCGTGAGTGGTTGAAACAAGCAAGACGACAATCTGCCCATGATATTCAAGAAGGATCCATGGATGATTTTATGAATAGGATGGGATTAGGAGACCCCGACCCATCCAATTACAAAACGGGGTTTGATAGTGCTGAAGAAATCGTTGATTGGTTTCAACGTGACAAACCTGATGACTGGAGACAACGTGACTAATGATTTCCTAGACAATCTTGCTGCAAAGCAATATAAAAAAATGCATAGAGACTCTATCAAAGAACTTAAAAGGGAAATTGAGGAACTCAAAGCAGAAATTGTAGTTTTAAAAGCAATGAAACTATGACAGAGGATGCCCGTGCCAGAAACGAACGTAAATGGGAAGAAGCGACAAACAAAGTAATTGCCAATAATTTGGTAGAAAATCTTGAAAAATTGTTAGACGGCAAAGCAACACATTACGTTTGTTCTGATAAAACTACTATACATGAAAAAATTGTAATTGAATATAATCACAAACGAAAATGATACAAGCACTGATTTACAGTAATAGAAGTCAAGAATCCGAAAGAGCAAAAATGGTTCTTGAAGCATGTGGACAAAGTGTTAGAGAGTTTTTTCTTGATGATGATTTTACTAAAACTCAATTTGAGATGGAGTTTGGTGGTAATGCAGAATATCCTCAAATTTCAATTGGTTTGAATCATCGCGGTAATTTAAAAGAAACTCTCAAATACATGAGTGATAACGGTATGTTCTGATGGATATTACTGATTTTTGTGATAAACTAGAGGGGTTCTATGATAACTGGTTTCAAGCAGCAAGAGACCCTGCCATATATGCTCATATTAAACTTAGGTGGGAACGTATTGGTGACAATGAGTTTAAATCAAAGCAATGGTATCACTACCTAGGTGAAGACAACCCATACAGACGTAAATGGCATAGGGTTTCTGAGCAGCAAGGAATCATCATAGTGCAAAACTGGACAAATGATTGGGGTGATCATAATCATTGCTGTGATATGATGTTCTTTGATGCTGGCGATCATTATGATGGAAAAGTCAAAACCGACGCTTGTATTATTAATGGGGGTATGGTAAAATCTACAGTGAAGTTCAATGGAACATACTATCACAGTAGAGACCAAGGATGGAGAGATGAAAAAGTAGTATGGGGCAGCGATGTCATATACGAATTTCAAAAAACAGACAAACCATTGGGAGTGTGACGGAATCGGTAGACGTATCGGACTTAAAATCCGCTGACTTTAAAGTCGTGGGGGTTCAAGTCCCCCCACTCCTATTAGGATACTAATATGTGGAAAGAGTACAAAAATTTTATTACAAAAACACTGCAATTAGAAGCAGTACAAACATCTAATAATGGTTCTAGACTAGAGTCTACACTATACAGTGGACCAAACATTTTAAAATCTAGAGAGACTGTTATCACTGACGGTGCCACTAGTATCTACAACAACATTGTTTATCCTAAAACTGGAGAAAACTTACCATGTCTAGGCATGGATTTAATGTGTTTCTTTGAAAAGAAAGTCGTTATAGTATTTGATTTTCAACATCCAACACCAAACTACGATTTTAATCATCCGATAATTTTGTATCTGTTGGGTGATATGCATGACAATACTGATAGTAACATCAGGTTTTTTGAGGCAGGTAACCATTTTTCTAGATTCATCTACGTTAGGAAATGTATTGCCTCTGAAATTCCACATCATTTTAATATCTTCAGAAGATATGTTAGTGCATATAATGAACTTTTAGATTTTGCACAACCTACAGGAACTGATACTAGTGTGTATCAAAAATTTGATCAATACATGTTAGATCTAGATCCTGTAATTGGATATATGGCAAGTAAGTTTGGAAAAGATTGGGCTGAAAATTATGTAAACAACTTTTTGTTCTCATATGCCCATAAATAACACAGGTGTAGACAAAGAAAAATGTCGTTCCAAGGGTATAAGATCACATCCAAATATGTGTTTTGTGTTTTTCCAAATGATTATGAAACAATTGTAAAAATGTATTTTATTGAAGGGATGCCATTTACATTTGATACCCTAGAAAAAGAGGAATTGGAAGATAAATGGATTAAGTCTGAGGCAGCAATTAATCCAGAGTTTACTATAGATCAACTGGAAGATTGTTCATCGTATTTGATTGAAGAAGAATGCCATCCATGTCTATTTGACATAGAACTCATTAATAGAGAATTACTGCCTGATGACACTCTTTCATGATTTTCTTGAGGGAACCTTTGATAATCGTCTACAAGCAATGCATTATCCTACGCGATATGCTAGGATTATAGTTGAACACAAGTGGATTGGTGGTGATTGGTTTGATGGTAAGCAATATTATTATCACTCCCCTAAAGAACCTTACAGACAATTTCGTATGCGAGTTTGCCCAGAAGGGGAAAAATTTCGCGTCAAAAATTTTAGTCTAAAAGATGAGTATAAAGATGGATGTGATACCATCTTTGAGTATAATCCAGAAGATAGATTATTTTATGGTCATAATACAGACTGTAACTGCTGGGTCAATTGGAGAGGAACAAAAACTTTCTTGACAAATCACATTATATTAGGGTATAATACATACAAGGTCATGGATTCGGGGATTGACCCCAAGACAGGACAAAAAATCTGGGGGTCTAATTGGGGACACTTAGAATTCATACGCCAAACTAGCTCAGCTGGATAGAGCAACTGTTTTGTAAACAGTAGGTCAACGGTTCAAGTCCGTTGTTTGGCTTTCCACTTTGTGGAATAGGTGACGCCACCTACATTTCGGACAGGGGTTCAACTCCCCTCACCTCCATCACTTGGGGGTGCCATGGTTTAGACGGGGTATAAGGAGCGTGACTGAAACCTGCTTGGATAAGCAACCAATAGATGCAAAAACATCTGATGTCGCAGCGAACAACATCGTTGCATTCTCCCGCACTCGCGAACTCGCGACTGCCTGAAGGGAGATGGGGGTTAGACTAGCCTTCTCACCCAAGTAGTCCTATGGGGTGTAATGCCCCTTCATGGGGGTTTAGCTCAGCGGTAGAGCGCCTGCTTTGCAAGCAGGATGTCAGGAGTTCAAATCTCCTAACCTCCATTGGAACCTGATCAGTTCCATAGGGTGTGACTGAATAACTCTGTTGGAATTTGGCGGAGTAATGTAAATGGTTAGAGGTGGTACTCGCCTTCCCTAAAGGAAGTGAACCCGAACCAAGGGAACCATTGTTGTTATGTACAAATATTCGCTTTAGCGATTCCCATAACTTGAGAGTATGAAGTAATCTCTCCACCCACCCAATCCTAAGTAGCTCAGTGGCAGAGCGGACGACTGTTAATCGTTTGGTCGCAGGTTCAAATCCTGCCTTAGGAGTTGTATAAATAATCTGAGATCAGATCTTAGATACCGCAGCGGTTGAGTAATATGGCTTTGACTAGACTTGACAATCTTATTAGTAGTAAAACTGGTAAGTATTTGTACGTCTCCCCTGACGACTTTAATGCGTCAGATGAGTTGAATAACAGAGGCAATTCGCCCATTAGACCTTTTAAGTCTATTCAACGTGCATTTTTAGAAATTGCGAGATATTCATATCTCCCAGGACCCGATAATGATAGGTTTGACCAGTTCACCATCATGTTGATGCCTGGTAATCACTACATTGATAACCGTCCAGGTCTAGTAGATACAAATAGTATTCCAGAATTTGGTTTTCAGCAAGCATTAAATCAATGGACTGATAATTCAAATCTTGACATCTCTGATCCTAACAATGTTCTCTACCTTTTCAACAACACAGAAGGTGGCGCTATTCTTCCTAGGGGTTCATCTCTTGTTGGTTATGACTTGCGTCGTACTGTTGTTCGCCCCCTATATGTCCCCGACCCTGCTGATAGACTTGAGAAAAGATCTGCCATCTTTAATGTAACAGGTGCATGTTACTTCTGGCAGTTTACTATTAAGGATGGTGATCTAGAACCTTCTTCACCACTCTATGACAAAAATGAGGGTGTTGGTAAAGTTTACTATCAGAATGGTTACTGGGATCAATTAGCAGTTCCTAACTATTCTCACCACAAACTGACTGTATTTGAATATGCAGACAAAGAAGAACTAGGTCTGTATTATCAAAAGATTGCAAAAGCATTCAATCAGTATCAACCAACGATTGATGATCCTAACGAATTTGCTCCTAGAATTCAGGAGACTAGGATTGTTGGTCCTCTATCAGACATTCGCTCTATTGAGAGCATTAAGTGTACAGATTCCTCACCAGCAGGAACTATCACTGTTGAAATTACTACAAAAGTTAACCACGGTTACTTTAAGAACCAGTTCATTGCTATTGAGAACAATGGTCTAGATGATCAACTCAATGGAACTTTTGCAGTTTCTACACTTGATCTTGTAGATGCTAGAAAATTCCAATATGAAATTGCAGGAACAGTTGCTGCACTTGGAACTACTACAAGTCTTGTTAGCGGCACTGTATATACTGCACAAAATGGTCTAAGTGCTAACGCTGTTGTTAAAGCAGAGGTTGACTCTGTTGAGTCTGCATCTCCATATGTCTTTAACTGCTCCATCCGTTCAACATGGGGTATTTGTGGTATCTGGGCAAACGGTCTGAAGGCGACTGGATTCAAATCCATGGTTATCGCTCAGTACACGGGTGTTTCGTTGCAGAAAGACGACAGAGCATTCATCCGTTACGATGAGTTTACCAACACATTTAATCAAGCGTCATTAACCGATGCATTCGCTACGGTTCCTTATCACACTAAAGGTGATGCTTTCTGGAAAGATGACTGGAGAAACTTCCACGTTCGTGCTTCGGAAGATGCATTCATCCAGAACGTTTCTATCTTCGCTGTTGGTTTCGCTGATCACTTCCTGATGGAGTCAGGTGGTGACATGTCTATCACCAACTCAAACTCTAACTTTGGTAATACATCACTACATGCTATTGGTTTCAAAGGTTTCGCCTTTAACCAAGATAAAGGTGGTTTCATTACTGATATTGTTCCACCACAGATTGTTCCTGAAACAACTGCAAACACCAAGAGAAACGCATATTACACTCTTGACGTTAAGGCATCTAACGATCCTAACAACCATACTAAAATCTTCTATGGTGATGACGAAGCATATGATCCTGCTAAGCGTCCTGCTGCTAGTATTGATGGATTCAGAATCGGTGCTAGAAGTGATGAAAAACTATATGTAAAACTAACTCCTAGAGCTGCTGGTCAGGATAATATCTTCAATGCAACTCTATCTCCAAACGGATTTAAGAAGTTTACAGCAACTGCTGATATTCTAAATCCATCTGGTCTCACCATCAACAACAAAAATCTTGATGCTGCTGACAGAATTGAAGAGAATAAGAACTTCATTGCATATGAAGCATATGGATATATTCTCGGTAAATATCCAAATCTTAAAACAAAAGCAGGTATTTCAATTGATAAATGTCGTCGTGACATTGGTTATCTAATTGATGCTACTGTACAAGATTTGAGACTTGGTGGTAACATCAATACTATTCAAGCAGCAGAGTCATATTACGTTGGTAATAACCTCTCTTATATCCTTGGCGAACTGTCAGAAACTCTAGAAGGATACAACTACGCTAGAGATTTGGCAATCGCAGCAATGCGTAACTTCTCGTACTTGCGTCAAGGTGGTGCCACATCTACAGGTTCTGCAATCGTAGACATCGGTGATACCTCTGGTATTGTTCAGGGTATGTTGGTCGCTGATTATGATCCTTCTCAGTTCACTGATGGTAAACTGAATGCTGGTGCAACACGTCCTTCTTCCCCTGTAATTCCTGACAACACCTATGTCAAGCGTGTTATCAATGCTACTCAGATTGAACTAGGTCAGAAAGCACTATATTCTGAGAAGAAACTAGTATCAGACCGCTATGGTGATGCAAAAGATCTGATGCTTGCAAACAAGAACTTTATTGCAGCGGAAGCGTATGCAAGAATGCTTCTTGACTTCCCATCTTTTGTCATCCCAACAGGCAATTCACAAGATTGTATTGATGATATTGTAGATGTAATTGAAGCAGTCGCGGAAAATACCGCATTTGGTGGTAACGCAGAGACGTTTGACGCGGCATATCTGTATGAAACTGGTAACCATGTAAGCGGAGAAGAGCAAGAAACCATTCGTTGCTTTGATTATGCACGCGATATGTGCATCCAAGTTATGCGTAATGAGGATGTATTCATCTTTGGCACGCATGGTCTAACTCAGACTAAGGATACATCTATCACTTATGTCGCACCAGAATTGGTTGCTGACCGTAATGGTGACGCAAGAGATCTTATTCTCGCTAACAAGAACCTCATTGCTAATGAGGCAGTTGAGAGAATGCTCATTGAGTATCCTGGATTCGCTGTTCCTGGTGGAAATATCAATTGTATTGATGACGTTGTAGATCTTCTAGAAGCAGTTGCTGACAACGTTGCATATGGTGGTAACGATAAGACTTGGGATGCTGCATACTCTTATGTTAAGGGTGCTCACGTAGCAGGTGAAGAAGCAGAAACTAATTACGTATTTGAGCAAGCAAAGCAAATGGCTGCTCAAGTAATGAGAAACCAGAAGGTTCTTGTAGTTGGTTCTCATGGTTTGTCACAAACATATGACACCACAATTACATATGATAATCAGACTACTGATTCTGATCGTGGTGGTGATGCGAGAGATCTAATTCTTGCTAACAAAAATCTAATCGCTGCTGAAGCGTACAGCAGAATGATTTCCCTCAATGCTGGATTCCAAACTCCTACAAAAAATCCTCAAGATTGCATTGATGACATTATAGACTTTGTAACTGAAGTTGCATATAACACTGCTTATGGCGGTAACGATAGAGTCTGGGAAATGGCAGACCTATATGTTCAGGGTGCTCATGTTGCTGGTGAAGAAGCACAGACTGTCCAGTGCTTTGACTTTGCACGTGACATGATGATTGAGGTGATGAGAAATCAAAAGGTTCTTATCACTGGTGCTGGTGGTTCTGATCGTGCTGTTGATGCAAGAAACCTTATGCTTGCAAATAAGACTCTTATTGCACATGAGGCATATGCAAGAATGCTTGCAATGAATCCTGGATTTACAACTCCAACTGGTAATCCTCAAGATTGTATTGATGACATCTTAGATTTCATTGACGAGGTATCTTACAACGTTGCTTATGGTGGCAATGATCGTACTTGGGACATGACTAACCTTTATGTCACTGGTGCTCACGTTGTTGGTGAAGAAACACAAACCGTTCAAGCTTTAGAGTTTGCACGTGACATGATGGTCAATGCAATGAGAAACCAAAAGATCCTAATTATGGGATCTCATGGTTATACTCAGACCTATGATAATACTATCACTGTAAACCCAGCAACTCCAGTAGATAATAAGTCTGGTGACGCTCGTAATCTTATTCAATCAAACAAAGATTTCATTGCTGAAATTGCTCTGGGTAGAATGCTTGCTCAGTATCCTGGATTTAGTGTTCCAACAGGTAACAACACAGATTGCCTAGATGACATTAAGGATATGATTGAAGTTGTATCCTATAACCTAGGATTTGGTGGTAACGATAGAGTATGGGACGCTGCAAACTTCTATGCAACTGGTGCTCATGTTGCTGGCGAGGAAACAGAGACCATCTATGCTTTTAATGAAGCACGTGACATGATGATCCAAGCGATGAGAAATGAAGCGATCAATGTTGGTGGTCACACTTCACTTACTCAAACCACGGATACTAGCATCACTGTTGATACTAATAATCCAGCATGTGCTGCTCAGGCATCAACAATCACATCTCTTGTACAACTATTAACTAATACAATTACTAGTGGTGCTTCACTTTACAACGTAGCACGTAACCTATCTGCAGGTTCATGTGAAGATGTTAGATCTTCCTTGACTACTTTGGTTGCTATTGTAACTAATGGAATCACTACTCCAACATCACTTTCTGGTGTTACAAAGACTGGATCTCAGTTCCGTCATGGATTCACTCAGACATATGATAATAGCATTACTTACAATGCTCCTGATCCTGTAACTGATCGTGGTGGTGACGCTCGCAATCTAATCAATGCTAATACTCAGTTCATCGCTGAGGAAGCATATGCAAGAATGATTGCTAAGAATCCTACATTCAACGTACCAACTGGCAATCCTCAGGATTGTAAGGATGACATTGCAGACTTTGCAACTGAAGTTGCATACAACACTGCATTTGGTGGTAACGACAGAGTTTGGGATATGTCCAATCTCTATGTTACTGGTGCTCACGTAGCAGGTGAAGAAACCGAGACTGTTGAAGCTCTCAACTTCGCTCGTGACATCATGGTTCAGATCATGAGAAACGAAGACGTTCTAGTTGTTGGATCTCATGGATTGACTCAGACAAAGGATACCACAATCACTGTTAATGAGGGTACTCCTGTTAATAATAAGTCTGCAGATGCTAAGAATCTAATCACTTCTAACAGAGACTTCATCGCTGAAATTGCTCTGGGTAGAATGCTTGCAAACTTCCCAGGTTTCAATGTTCCAACTGGAAACAATAATGATTGCCTTGATGATATCAAGGACATGATTGGAGTTGTTGCATACAACCTAGCATTCGGTGGTAACGAGAGAGTATGGGATGCTGCTAATCTTTATGCAACTGGTGCTCATGTTGCTGGTGAAGAAACTGAGACCATCTATGCATTCAATCAAGCTCGTGACATCATGATTGAAGTCATGAGAAATGAGAATGTAACCGTTGGTGGTCATACAACTCTAACTCAGACAAAAGATCTAACTATCACTGTTGATACTAATAATCCTACTTGCCCACAGCAAGAAGCAACGATCACATCTCTTGTACAGATCCTAACTGACACCATTCTAAATGGCACTTCATTGTACAATGTTACTCGTACATTCGCTGCTGGTCCTTGTGAAGATGTAAGATCTACTATTACAACTCTTTCCGCGATTGCAACCACTGCTATCACTACTCCTGCATCACTTGCAGGTGTTACGAGAACTTCTTCTGTTGGATCCTGTGAAGATGTAAGATCTACTATCACAACACTTGCTGCTATTGCAACTAATGCAGTTACAAATCCTGCCTCTCTTGCAAATGTTACCAAGACGGTATCTTCTGGATCTTGTGAAGATGTTAGAACAACTATCAACACTCTATTTGATATTGTTCAGAACGCAGTTACTACACCTACTTCACTAAGCAGCATCAATAGAACTCTTTCTAATGGTTCTTGTCAGAATGTTGCTAGTGCAATTACTTCACTATTCCAAATTGTAACTGATACTCTTTCTAACTCAGGTTACCTAGAGTCTATTGACAGAACTGAATCTCCACTAGGACTTGCATTCGGTCCATCTGTTAATGCTAACGCGAACAGCACTAATTCTTATCTGTACTTCACGATGACTGCTGGTACTTACACCAGTGAGTTTAATCCAACCACAGATGAGACAATCACTCAGCATACAACATATCCTGAGTGTGCAGATCAGGCAACCACAATTCGTCAGTATTTTGCTAACATTAGCACTATTATTCAGACTGGTCTCAACACTGTTCCAAGAAATGAACCAACTCAACTCACCACACAACTTGCATCTAGAGCAACTGTATGGACTCTGAGAACTGGTGCTGGTGCAAATCCACATGAACTAGAGACTGGAACTCCTGTACGTCTTGTACCACGTCCTCGTTACGATGCTGTACTGAACCAGTATGTTGATGTAGACAAGAGGAAGGTAAGATTACCAAATGGTTTTGAAACTAATGAAAAGTATTATGTAATTGCTCCTTCAAGAACAACTAAACCTGAAGACTATTCAAATGTTGGTGCATTTGATGGCACAGATCAAACTAAGATTATGCTTGCAAGCAGCAAAGAAAACGCTGCTGCTGGTATCTACATCCACTCTGCTGAAGTAGAGGCAATTGATGCAGATATTGAAATTGATATCTATAACTTTGTTCTTGATTCTAATTACGATCTACACCAGTATTCTTGTGTACTTGATACTGCTGTTAACTCTGGTATTAGAACTGATGTTCCACACATCTTTGATGTACCATTTGCTAACACTCCTGGTCATCAAGTATTCTTCAGAGAAAATGAAGGTGGTTCAGTTCCTCTAGTTGGTGCTGCATATGCTGCAGATCCTAACGTTGCTGATGGTAACGGTAGAATTAGAGGAGATAAGTTCTTCTGGGCAAGATATCAGAACGAGAAAGTATTTACAATCCACGCTACAAAAGCAGATGCTCAGTCGGATGTTAACCCAATTACATTCCAACCTGGAACATATGACTTCTCTGTATTCGCAGACAAGCGTGAGTCTCCTGTAAGATTTGATCCTACATTCCAGAATCCAAATACCACACCTACCATCTACGGTAAGTGGTACATGCAGGTTGAAAATCATTCCGAGAATCCAAGTGATCCACAGTATGATTTCAACATCCTTACCAGACTACATGAGAATACCTATAGTGATCTCTCTGGTCAAGATAAGACTAACGATGCATGGTTTGAAAGACTTAAGGATGAAAGAGAAGCAGATGAGCGTATCTATCGTCTACGTTATGTCATTCCTCAGTATCTACAGGCAGTCCGTGATCCTATCAATGGATTCTCTATCAAGATCCGTAAGGACGAAACCAGAAAACTTCTCCCACAAAAACTTGTACTTAAACCAGTCTCTGGCACTGTAACAAAAGCAAGTTTCTTCAACCCTGTACAGGCGAACGAGAAGATCGGTTTCACTAAGGCAGATTTCCTTACCAACAGTCTCAATGAAGAGGTCGCATACGATCCATATAAGAGAGACATTGTAGGAACTACCAACTATAGAAAGGTTATTGAGACTGAAAACTATGTCTCCATGACTATTCAGTCTGGTAGATACTTCACTGCAGCTGATAATAACGAGTATCTAGAACTAACTGTATTTGACCAAGGTATTACTAACCTAGGTCTACTAAACGAGACATTCACAACACTCAAGATTACTGCACCTCAGGGTGGTAACTTTATTGCTGATAAGACTCAATCATTGAATTCTACTAACAGAGTTGAATGGTTCGGTAACTCCTCTGGTTATGCATACATTCATGCGGTAATGAATGTACCTGGAACATCTGACTGGTACATGATTATCAAGGGTGGTACTCAAGGAGATATTAATTACTCACAGTTTGAGAACACTAGATTCACCCAAGGTGCAGTCTTTGCAGATCTTCTAACTGACCAAGACTTCGGTAAGTCACTTGTAATCAAGGAACTTATCAAGAAAGAGTATCCTGAATACTACTACAAGGAGAAGGGAGCACCAGTTTACACTGTAACTCCTGGTGATATCATCACTGACGATGCTAACATCCAATACTATATTGAGTCTGTAACTGATACTGGTGAACTGGATGATACCTTCTACATCTTTGATGTTGAGGAGATCCAGCGTCGTATCTACGGTCAGCAAGATGGTATCTACTATCTAACTGCTGTTCGTGGTAACATCTCACCATTCCCAACTGGTGCTGGTAATCAGGGTAACTTCCGTAACTTTAAGTTCTCTCAACCAATCAGCAAACTATATCCACTGAACTATAAGAACGATCCTCTTTGGTTCAAGCAGTTGGATGTAAATGAGGTTGATCCTCCTGCAACATATTCTGCTGCAGATAACTACACTCATGGTCTTGTTAGAGTCAACGACTTTAAGGGTTCAATGACCCGTGAGATGGCACTTGACTTTACAAGTCAGGCTGCACTATCTGATAACACTTACACTCAGGTTTCTTCTAATGTAGACAACAGACTCAGAGCACAGAAGGGTAACGCATCCTCTGGTTCTGAAGATCGTAAGATTCCGATTGCTGGTGACAGCACTGTAATGTCAGATCAGAGACTCTATGTTGAATTACGTAGACCATCTATCGCTCGTGCTGGTAACCACACGTTTGAATATCTTGGTTTCGGTCCAGGTAACTACTCTACTGGTCTACCTGCTAGACAAGAGATTGTTCTTACCCCAACTCAAGACTTCTATGCACAGTCTAAGAAGCAAGACGGTGGTCTTGTATTCTACACTGGTCTAAACTCTAACGGTGACCTATACATTGGTAACCGTAAGATTGACGCTATCACTGGTGAGGAAGAATTCCTAGAATCTGCACAATTAGTTGACTCTGATGATGATACTGAAGATATCGGTACTCTAGTCACCACGTTTGATACTCCTGTTACATTTAATGAGTACATCACTGTTAATGGTGGTGATGCACAGGATCGCCCAAGCACATTCAACTCACCAGTTGTTATCAACGTTCTTGGTAGAGTTAGAGATTATGCACTACAAGTCATCTCTAACGTATCACCTAGCGATGGTGATGATCCACTACTTGATAAGACTCAGCAGTTCCTTAATCAGGATACTAGTGGTGACATTGTTATCGCTAGAAACAGAGTTGCTGCTTCTATCTTCCAATTCAATCCACGTGGATCTAGTGGTTCTGCACAAGGATATAAGATTCAGAACCATGCTGTAGGTGCTATTGGTTCTAATATCACTCCAAATCAGTCTCCTCTTTATGGAACTGGACTTGGAACTGCATTGAACGCTACTCAAAACGTTCTATATGGAACTAACGTTCCTCTCTCAGGAGATATTCTCCTTAAGGGTTCGCAGGTAGGTAGAACAGGATCTCTTGGATGGATCTATGCATCCTTCTTCCAGACAGTTCCTTCTGCTAACATTCTCAACTTCACGATGAATGGAAGCACTGTTATCACCATTAACTGGGGTAACAACCTATCCAACGAACAGATTGGTGTTACATCTGGTTCACAGATTAGAATTGCTAACTTCAGTGATAACGCATTCAATGGTCTCTGGCAGGTTATTTCTTCTGGATTCTCCAATACTGCAACCTCTTGTCAGATTGCAATCATTGAGAACAGAGGTAATGTTAACAATGAAAACCCAAGACTTTGGGCAACTGAAGTTGCAATTGGTACTGGTGTCTCCCTAGAGTTCTCTAACTCTGCATGGAAAGAAGTTGGTGTTCTTGGCGCTGAAGCACTTAGAACTGAGACTGATAACATCGGTGATTACAGACTTGGAATCAACACTGTTGCAAGATCTGCACACGATGCATATAAAACTGCATTTACTGATACTGCAACTGATCCTCGTGCAAACCTTGACGTTGTTGGTACAGCATTCATCAGTGGTAAGACTATCGCTGATTACCTAGATCATGATACATTCGCTGCTAGAAGTGAGGATGCAGAAGATAATGCATTACTCGTCGGTGGTGACAGTGCTAATCCAAATAATGAGGCAACCTTCAGAGTTGCTACAACAAACAACGGTCGTGTTGGTATTAACGTAACTAATACTGAACTAGACAGAGCATTGGTTGTTGATGGCGAGTCTAGATTCACTGGTGATGCTAGATTCCAAGAGGATATTGAGATTCATGGTGGTGGTGGAACAAATACCGCACAGGTAAGAACTGACATCACAACTGGAACATTTGAATTCCTACCTGATACTACATTTACTGGCACTCTTAAGATTGCTCCTAAGGGAACAACTCTAGAGGTTCTAAATGATCAGACTGCTGATCAATTCATCAGAATTGGTGAAGATTGCTTACACAGCAATATCTTCCTTGGTACTACACCAGATGCAGCAACCAA
>MDTG01355658.1_pt1 | contig 32514 bp, 32 predicted proteins | sample 811421 | NCBI WGS metagenome assembly MDTG01 (sample SAMN05326645, study PRJNA326480) | marine metagenome | isolation source: seawater | place: Pacific Ocean: South East | collected 2011
GCCTTGTTTCCTATGGTGCCGGCTGCAGGACTCGAACCCGCGACCCTCTGATTACAAATCAGATGCTCTACCAGCTGAGCTAAGCCGGCCCATGAGGAAACCCGTCACTAATGGGAAGTCCGCCCGGATGCAAGCAGGTCGCCCACTCCGGATGCACGGGATGCGCGTTTCCGGCCCGGTGACAGGCCACCGGCTGCCCCGGCGGCGCCACATTTGAGCGGAAATTTCGCCTGTTGCGCGAGCCACGCCTCGCTCCCACATAGCCAAAACACTGTTATGTATAGGCTTTCCCTCCGCCAATCAGAATTCACCCAATTTCCTTGGCACCGCCTCATTCGCCCCGGTGGCTGCACAATTCGGCCTCAAACCGCGCCTATCCCATTCTTCATGAAGAGGCACAGGAACCGGAAGAGTTCCCAGGGATTGATGGAGCAAGATATGAGCACGAAGGAGACAATCATGAAACGCACGTTGTTCGCTGCCGCCGGGCTGGGCCTTGTTGGCGCCCTCGTTGCGCTGCCGGCCGTTTCCGATGCGCCCAAGCCGCCGCCGGCCGAGCCGGTCTATATCGCCCGCAAGCCCGTGTGTGAGGACATGAAACTGTCCATCTACTTCCCGGCCTACGAAACCATGCTGTCTTCATATTCAGTCCGGGCACTGAATGCTGCCACCGACAGCCTCGACGGCTGCGCTGTGACCGACATCGATGTTGCCGTGGTGTCTGAAGAGGCCCACACCGATTCCGAAATGGCGCAATTGTCGGAAGCCCGCGCCGCTGCCGTGCTGCAGGCGCTGTCCGACCGGGGCATTTACGCCCCGCGCATCGAAACAAGTTTCAGCCAGGTGAACGCCAATGCGGCTTCCGCTGAAGTTCCGGCCGAGCCGATGGCCCGCCGCGTCGATATCAATCTCGATGTAAAGCCGCTCTACGGCCTCTGATTCCGTTTCCTCTTAAGACCGGTGCAGGTCAGATCACCGCACCTGCACCGCTGACTGCCCCGGACCGGCCCTGCCGTTCCGGGGCCTTTCTTTGCTGAGGGGCCAGAGAAGGCACTGATGCAATGCAGGTTTTTGTCTGTTGGAATTCTTTCATTTCCGCCGCGCCGCGTTAAAAGACAGGCTCCGCGCGGCTGGAAGGCCGGAAATCGCGGTCCTGAAGGCACAAAACGGAAAAGACTGACACCCAATGACGCAAACCCGGCGCATCCTCGTCACCTCTGCCCTGCCGTACATCAACGGCGTCAAGCATCTCGGCAATCTGGCCGGTTCGATGCTCCCGGCTGACGTGTATTCGCGTGTGATGCGCCTCCTGGGCCACGACGTGACGTATATCTGCGCCACCGACGAGCACGGCACGCCGGCGGAACTCGCCGCACAGGCCGCTGGCGTCAGCGTGCAGGACTATTGCGACGAGCAATACGAGATCCAGCGCGCGGCGGGCGAAGGCTTCAGCCTGTCCTTCGACTGGTTCGGCCGCACCTCACGTCCGGCAAACCACGCGGTGACCCAGCACCTCGCCCAGGCTCTGGAAAAGCAGGGCCTGATCGAGGAGCGCACGTCCAAACAGGTCTACTCCGTCGATGACGGCCGCTTCCTGCCGGACCGCTATGTCGAGGGCACCTGCCCGAACTGCGGGTTTGAAAAAGCCCGCGGCGACCAGTGCGACAATTGCGGGCGCCTGCTGGACCCGGTCGACCTGATCGATCCGTACTCGTCGGTTTCCGGCAGCCGGAACATCGAGATCCGCGACACGAACCATCTCTACCTGCTCCAGGGCCAGATGCAGAACCGCATTCGCGAATGGGTGAAGCGCAAAGGGGCCCAGTGGCCAAGCCTTGCTGTCTCCATTGCGAACAAATGGCTGGATGAGGGCCTGATCGCGCGCGCCATCACCCGCGACCTTAGCTGGGGCGTGAAAGTGACGGATGCAGACGGCAACCCGCGTCCTGGATATGAGGACAAGGTCTTCTATGTCTGGTTCGATGCGCCGATCGGCTACATCTCCGCAACACAGGAATGGGCTGAAGCCACGGGCAATGACTGGGAAAGTCTCTGGAAAACCGACAAGGGCGCCGACGAGGTCGAGTATGTCCAGTTCATGGGCAAGGACAATGTCGCCTTCCACACCGTGTCCTTCCCGGTCACGCTGCTCGGCTGCGGCGAGCCATGGAAGACTGTCGACAAGCTGAAGGCGTTCAACTGGGTGACCTGGTATGGCGGCAAGTTCTCCACGTCCAACAAGCGCGGCGTGTTCATGGACCAGGCGCTGGACCTGCTGCCGGCAGATTACTGGCGCTGGTACCTGATCTCCAACGCGCCGGAAGGCTCCGACGCTGCGTTCACCTGGGAAGGTTTCCAGGCGGCGGTGAACTCCGACCTGGCCAATGTGCTCGGCAATTTCGTGAACCGGATTACCAAATACACCGCGTCCAAGTTCGACGGACAGGTGCCGGATGCCGGCACGCCGGGCGAGGCCGAGGCGTGGATGGTAGCCGAGCTGAAAGAGCGCCTGCCCCGCCTGATCGAGCATTATGAGGCGATGGAATTCCGCAAGGCCGCAGCCGAGACACGCGCCATCTGGGCCGCCGGCAACGAGTATCTCACCAAGGCTGAGCCCTGGGTGAAGTACAAGACCGATGTGGACGCCGCCGCTGTCGGCGTACGCGCGGGCCTGAATCTCGCCGCCCTGTTCGGCATCATCGCCCAGCCGATCATTCCGACTGCGGCGAAGAAGATCCTCGATGCGCTGAACATTCCGGAAGGGAACCGGAACTTCCCGGCTGCTGATGCAGACTTTGCCGGCCTGCTGGATGCCCTGCCCCATGGCATGGCCATCTCGCCGCCCGACGTCCTGTTCCAAAAGATCGAGGACGCGCAGGTCGCCGAGTGGACCGAACGCTTCGGCGGCGGAAACGAAAGCTAGGACTACTCGGAAGAGGCATTGCCGGTCTGGTCACCGGACGCGTCTTCCGATGCGGTCTCTCCTTTCAGGTCTTTCCTGAGGGCGCGCAGCCGTTCCCGGTAGTGTTCGGCATCGCCATATTCCGAGAACCCGGCATAGCGCGCATGCGTACCGATCACGCGGCGTGCCTGCTTGATCGGGCACCAGTATTGTTCGGTGCGCGCGGCCACTTCCCGGACATAGGCGATGACGCCGTTCGCGTAGGAGCAGTAGGCGCAGTTCAGCTTCTCCATCGCATTCAGATAAGCGAGGCTTTTGCGGTCGAACACCAGATAGTCCCGTCGCCTGACCTGCGGGATGCCATAAACCCGGAAACAGATCGCCTGATACAAAGACACCCAGAGATCCAGCACGACAAAGGCCACGATCAGGGAGTAGATGACCGGCGCCGTCACCACGACCCAGAAACGCGCACTCAACAGGTAGGGGATCAGAGCCTTCCGCAACTCGATGTGCCGGCGGATCACTTCCTGATCGAACAGGACCCGGCCGCGCTCCATACCAAATCGGAATCCCGCCCGCTTTTTCGCGAACTCGGCCTCGAGCTCCAGTTCAAGCTCATGGATCCGGCCAAGGATCCGGTCTGTGTGGTCTGACATGCTCGCCCGATGCTCCCAGTTGACAGGGGTTAGGATCGGGACCGTCCGGTCACGATCGTCTGAATATGACTGACAGGTTATTCGCCGGCATGTCGATCACCGACTTCAGGCTGAGCCCTGCCGCTTCGGCCAAAGGCATGATCTGCGTGTCGAGGTCCCGCACGCCCCAGGCCGGGTCGCGCGATTTCAGGTTTTCGCTGAACGCGGCGTTCGACGGGGCGATTTCGCCATGACGGGCATAGGGGCCGTAGAGGAACAGGTGCCCACCCGGATTCAGCAGGCGGCCGGCACCGCGCAGCAGGCCTTCCGCCGCCTCAAAAGGCGAGATGTGGATCATGTTCACCGACACAATCAGGTCCCAGACCTTGCCTTCCACCTCGCCCCAATTGTCTGCCGAGGCATCGATGATGAGCGGCCCGGAGAGGCGATCATGCGCCGCCGCATCGCGCCAGGCCTGCTGGCTGGCGCGGCCGGCAGGATCGATGTCTGAATAGGTCCAGTTCAGGCTAGGAAAGGCGTCCGTCAGGAACGCTCCATGCTCGCCCGTGCCGGAGGCGATCTCCAGCACATCACCGGCGGTCAGGCCCTCCGCCGCAAAGACATCCCGGATCGGCTCGCGATTGCGCGCGGTCGATGGCGCGTAGCGCCGGCCATCGCCGCCGTCTTCGCGTTGCTCCATCGCGACCGGCCGTTTGTCAGCCATCCGCCTTCTCGAAATCATACATCTCGGTCGTCACGGTTGCCTGCCCCACCCTGTTGTAGCGCGGGCCGACCGCCCGCTCCGGCGCGAAGTGCACATCAAGACGTGCCACCTGCTCCGGCGTCAGAGTTACCTCCGCTGCGAGGAAGTTTTCCTCAAGATGCTTCAGGTTCGTCGTGCCGGGAATGGGCAGCACGTTCGGCCCCTTTGCCAGGGTCCAGGCGAGGGCGAGTTGGGCGACGGAACAACCGGCCTCAGCTGCCATGGTTCTGGCCTCAGCCAGCAGCGGCAGGTTGCCCGAATAATACTCCGGCCTGAAGCGCGGGAATGCGCGGACGCGCATGTCCGTTTCGTGGAAGTTTGCCGGGTCCGCAGGCGGATCGGCAAGGAAGCCGCGGCCCACTGGCGAGAAGGCCACAAGCGCTGTGCCCAGTTCCTCACAGGCCTGCATGACCGCAATCTCCGGATTGCGAACCCAGAGCGAGTATTCGGACTGCATCGCGGCGATGGGATGCACAGCCGCCGCGCGGCGCAGGTCCTCTGCCCCCATTTCCGACAGGCCCGCGAACCGGATCTTTCCCTCGGCCACAAGATCCGCCAGCGCGCCGACGGAGTCTTCTATGGGCACGTTCGGATCCGGCCGGTGCAGGTAATAGAGATCGATCACATCGGTCTTCAGGCGCTTCAGGCTCGCTTCGCACGCGGCCTTGATCGCCTCCGGCCGGCCATCCAGGACGCGCTCGCCATCGCGGACGTCCAGCACACACTTGCTGGCCAGGAAATATTCCTGGCGCCGGTGGCCAAGCGCCTCGCCGATCAGCGCCTCACTTCGGCCGACGCCATAGATCGTCGCTGTGTCGAGAAAATCGTATCCAAGATCGAGCGACCGGGTGAGGAGCGCTTTTGCCTCCTCCTCCGGAAGCGGCGGCCCGTAGGCATGACAGATATTCATGCAGCCAAGACCGATCGGGTAGACCTCCCGGTCTCCGATCTTGCGACGTTGTACGCTCATTCAATCATCCCCGTGGTGTGAATTGCTCCCGCAATTCCTTCTTCAGGATCTTGCCGTTTGCGTTGCGCGGCAGCGGCTCATCCATGAAATGGATCTCGACCGGCACCTTGAACGCTGCCAGCTGATTGGCGACGTGGGCGCGCAGTTCGTCCTCGGTCACGCTCATGCCCGGCTTCAGCTGGACGACCGCGCCAACCTCTTCGCCCAGCACCTTGTGCGGTATACCGACAACGGCCGCGTCCATCACGGCCGGATGGTCGTAAAGCGCGCTTTCCACTTCGATGCTGTAGATATTCTCACCGCCGCGGATCAGCATGTCCTTGGCGCGGTCGACCAGATAGAGGAAGCCCTCTTCGTCGAGGCGCGCAAGGTCGCCGGTCACGACCCAGCCATTGCGGAACGTCTCTGCCGTCGCATCCGGACGGTTCCAGTAGAGCTTGCAGTTCGACGGGCTCTTGCACCACAGCTCGCCGACTTCACCGGCGGGCATTTCCTTGCCGTCCGGATCGCAGATCTTCAGCTCCACGGCGGAGGGCGGCGCGCCCGCGCTTGTCGGGCGGTTCACATAGTCTTCGCCGATATTCAGCGTCACGGTTGCGCAGGTTTCCGTCATGCCCCAGCCATTGCCGGGCGCCGCGTTCGGCAGGCGGCGCTTGATCGTGGAGACGAGTTCCGGCGCAGACGGCGCGCCGCCATAGGAGACGACCTCAATCGAGGACAGGTCATATTTCTCGCGGTCCGGATGTTCCAGCACCTGCCAGGCGATCGCCGGCACACCGCCGATGGACGTGATCTTCTCATGCTCGATGATCGGCAGGGCTTCGGATGCGTCCCATTTGTACATGGTCACGATCTTGTCGCCGCGCAGAGCGGTCGGGATCAGGATCGCGAAGGAACCGGTGGCGTGGAAGAACGGGATCGACATCAGCGTTGCCCGCGTCACGTTCGGATCGGGTTCCGGCACGGCTTCGCCTTTGCGCAGGTACATCCGCGCCGTGCAGGTCAGCGAGTTGAACATGTTGGCGATCACGGCGCGGTGGGTCGCAAGCGCGCCCTTCGGCTTACCCGTCGTGCCCGACGTGTACATGATCGTGGCATCGTCGTCCGGGCCGATCTCGACATCCGGCATGCCGATGTCTGCCAGGTCCGCCCAGGAATTTGCCGGACCGATCGAATCTTCCATCGAACTGACACAGGGGTGGTTGTGCTCGTCGCCCGGCTCACGCGCGATGATGACGTGCTTCAGGTCCGGCAGGCCGTTCAGATGTTCATGGATGCGCTCGAAGATCTGCGGGTCGACGACCGCCGCCTTCACGCCCGCGAAGGACAGGCCGTATTCCAGCTCTTCGCCGGTCCACCAGGAATTCATGGGTGTGGCAATCGCCCCGAGGCTCAGCGCGGCATAGAAAGCCACCGGCCATTGCGGATAGTTCCGCATGACCACGGCCACGCGGTCCCCCTTGGTGATGCCGTACTTGTCGCGCAGCGTGGCGGCGAAATGCTCCACAGCGCGCAGCATCGCCTTATAGGTCACCCGCTCATCCTTGTAGACGATATAGTCCCGGTCCGGATGCGTCATCGCGGCGAGGAACAGGATCGAATGGATATTCGGCGGAGCGTTCGTGTAGCCCTTCGACGGGACACCATCGATCACGGTGTCTTCTACCTGAACCGGAGAACCGGGCGCTGCCAAGGCGGCGTTGGCCTCGGCGATGGACATGGCGGGCCAATTGGGGGGAAGCAGCTCAGATGACATGGGTTTCCTCGGGCAGGTTTTTTGTGGTTCGCGCCACACAACCACGCCGAGGGCCAGGTTTGAAGAGGCCGCAAAGCCGCGGATCAGGGATTCTGCGCCCTTACCTTGCGGCAAGAACTGCGGAAATATCCCTGAACCGGGCGTGCGGGCTGCAATAAATTCTACAGCCTCAGAGGATTTACTTGCCGAAATCGCAGAAGCGGAGCTCGTGATAGGTTCCGTCGGGCTCGGTGACGTCATAGGCGCGTCCGGTCAGGGCATCGCCCTCACACAGATAGCCGATCTGGTACATGGCCAGCAGGGCCTGATTGTCCGGCGTCAGGTCGTTGGCGATCATCAGGTCGATGGCATCGTCGTGACGGCCAAGTTCCATGAGGATGTTGAACTTTTGGGTCCGGGTCGTTTCCGGCTGGGCAAGCAGCGCGTTCAGCGACGTCGCCTTGCCGCGGGCGCTGTCCAGCATGGAGGCAGCCGCCGTGCTCCACTCCGTATCGCTATAGTCCACCAGGATCTCTTCGAAGTCCTCGATGGCGCCCATCGTGTCATAGCCGTTCTCGCCAAGGCGCAGCTCACCGCGGCGGTAGAGAACTTCCGCCATCTGCTCGCGGCTGAGCGACGGGTCGCCGGTCAGCTGTGTCAGCCGGTCGATGGCCGCCTGGGTGTTACCGCCCGTGACCAGTTCCTCGACGGTCTGCATCGCCAGTTCGTAGGGCGAGACGACAGTTGTGGTCGAAACCGCGACGGCAGTCTCGGCAGCCGGGGCGGGCGTGGAACTGCAGGCCGCAAGGACGAGCGCAGATGCGGCGGCGGAGAGGCTAAGGCGAATCATGATCGGTAGCTCCGTATAGGCAGATTTGGGCAGGCAGGTTGAGGCCATGACCCTGTTGTTAGACGTGCAACACGTACGGCGGCAGGGCCGGATTGTGAATTTTGTGTGGTCTTTACGACCCGGCGTCCGCTTCCTCTACCCCGGTTTCGACCGGTTGCGGCAGCGGGCTGCACCATGTGAGGCCTTCAAGCCAGGCGCGCGGATCCCCGGCGCCCTGCACCGGCCCGCCTTCCCCGTCGGCGCCGCAGATAAAGCCGGCATCCTTCAGTTTCTGCGTCTGCTCTTCATTCGGGCTGAGGCCGGCACTGTGATAGCGGCGGGCCGGCACATCCCGCTCGCCCAGTGTCCAGGAGACATCGAACCATTGCGGCAGGGTCAGCATGTAGTTGAGGCGCGGCTCCAGCGCTTCGAGGTCGGAGCGGGCAAGGTCCAGCTCGATCCTGGCCTGCCCGGCCCGCGGATGATCCGGGGCCAGTGCCAGCATGGCTTCAAAATCAGCCACAGCGCCGCGCCGGTTATCCCCGGCCAGGCGGCGCAGGCTGGCGCGCTGGTACAGTGCCTCGGCACGCTGCTCGGGCTTCAGCTGCGGATCGCCCAGCAGCTGCGTCAGGGCAGCATCCTCCTGATAGGGGTTGCCCGCTGCCTTCGCCGCAGCAAGCCGGTCAGCAAAAGGAATGGCCGGCTCTGGCGCTGAGGCACAAGCGGCAGCGGCGACAAGCATCAGTGTCGCCAGAAAGGAACGGTATGAACGCATGGAGGCACCTAACCGGGCTTCGCCCGGACCCGCAAATTGCATTTCAGTTAGGCGCAGAAATCAGGCCGGGATAAGGCCCGGATCAGGCTCTGGCGAGGCGCTCGATCTCGGCAATATCACCTCGTCCCAGCGCCTCTATGGCGCGGGCGGCGATGTGCCGGGCGTTGAGGCCGGCGGCCTCATACATGTTGTAGGGCGTATCCTGATCCTGGAACACATCCGGCAGGGTCATCGGCCGGATCCTCAGACCACTGTCGAGTCCGCCGCTGCGGGCAAGGTATTCCAGCACAAAGCTGCCGAAGCCGCCGGTGGCGCCTTCCTCGATCGTGATCAGCACTTCGTGCTCTTTCGCGAGGCGGTCGACCAGTTCGGTGTCCAGCGGCTTGGCAAAGCGGGCATCAGCCACCGTTGCCGACAGGCCTTGTGCCGCCAGCATGTCCGCCGCCTTCATCGCTTCACCGAGGCGCGCGCCATAGGACAGGATCGCAATGGCCGTACCTTCACGGATCACCCGGCCCTTGCCGATTTCCAGCGGCGTCAGGACCTCCGGCATATCAACGCCGGCGCCTTCCCCGCGCGGATAGCGGAAGGAACTCGGCCGGTCGTCGATTTCCAGCGAGGTCAGCACCATGCGGGCCAGTTCCGCCTCATCGCCGGCCGCCATGCAGATCAGGCCCGGCAGCGCGCCGAGATAGCCAATGTCGAAACTGCCGGCATGAGTTGCCCCGTCGGCGCCAACCAGGCCTGCCCGGTCAATCGCGAAGCGCACCGGCAGTTTCTGGATCGCCACATCATGCACGACCTGATCGTAGCCGCGCTGAAGGAAGGTCGAATAGATCGCGCAGAACGGCTTCAGCCCGTCTGCCGCGAGGCCTGCCGCGAAGGTGACGGCGTGCTGTTCGGCGATGCCGACATCGAAATGCCGGTCAGGGTATTTCGCAGCGAAGATGTCTGTGGACGTGCCCGACGGCATGGCCGCCGTGATCGCGCAGATCTTGTCGTCGGTCTCCGCCAGCTGTGTCAGCGTCTGGCCGAAGACCTTCTGGTAGGCCGGGGCCTTCGGTTTCGGCTTGGACTGTTCACCGGTGACGACCGAGAATTTCGAGACACCGTGATACTTGTCGGCAGAGTTCTCCGCCGGAGCGTAGCCTTTGCCCTTTTGCGTGACGACGTGGATCAGGATGGGCCCGTCCCGCATCGCCTGCACATTTTCAAGGATCGGGATCAGCACGTCGAGGTCATGCCCGTCGACCGGGCCGACATAATAGAAGCCGAGTTCCTCGAACAGCGTGCCGCCCATGGCGAAGCCGCGCAGGAATTCCTCGGCGCGGCGGGCCGGGCTTTCGAGGCCCATCGGCGCAACGAATTTCTTCGCAATCCGGCGCAGGCCCCGATAGGGCCGCGAGGAAACGAGCTGTGAGAGGTGGTTGCTCATCGCGCCAACCGGCGGGGCGATGGACATGTCATTGTCATTCAGGATGACGATCAGGCGCGACTTGTCGGCGCCCGCATTGTTCATCGCCTCATAGGCCATGCCGGCAGACATGGAGCCGTCACCGATCACGGCGATGACGCTGGAATCCTCGTCCTGAATGTCCCGCGCCTTGGCAAAGCCGAGCCCGGCCGAGATCGACGTCGCCGCATGGGCCGCACCGAACGGATCGTACTCGCTCTCGGAGCGTTTGGTGAAACCGGAAAGGCCGCCGCCCTGGCGCAGGGTGCGCATCTGGTCGCGCCGACCGGTCAGGATCTTGTGGGGATAGCACTGGTGGCCGACATCCCAGATCAGCTTGTCCTTCGGTGTGTTGAACACCGAATGGATCGCCACGGTCAGCTCGACCACGCCGAGCCCGGAGCCGAGGTGTCCGCCGGTGACCGAAACCACGTCGATCACCTCTTCGCGCACTTCATTCGCGATCTGTTTCAGCTCCGCCCGGGAACGCCCTTTCAGGTCGTCGGGGGAGTCGATCGCGTCGAGCAGGCGGTTGGGTCGGATGTCGGTCATCGTTCTGTCGGACCTTTTGGGTGACGGCTTTCTGTCTGTCTAGTGTGTTCTATCAAGAACAAAATCGACTGATTGCAGCAGTATATTGGCCTTTTCGCGGAAAATTGCGAGGTGTTCCTTCGCCTGTTCGGCCAATAGCCGCACCCTCTGGCGGGCGCCATCAATGCCCAGAATCGTAACGAAATTAGCCTTTCCGGCCTCTTCGTCCTTGGCCAGCGCCTTGCCGACAGCCCCCTCATCGCCGGTCGCGTCGAGCAGGTCGTCCGCGATCTGGTAGGCCAGACCGAGGTCATTGGAAAAGCCTGCAAGTGCGCTGCGCTCGTGCTCGCGGGCATGTCCGATGATTCCCGCCGCCTCGGTGGCATAGGAGATCAGCGCGCCGGTTTTCAGGCGCTGCATGCGGGTAATCGTGTTCAGGTCGCGCGGACTGTCGCTTTCCAGCATGTCGATCATCTGGCCACCCACCATGCCCCGCGCGCCGGACGCATCCGCCAGCCGCTCGATCAGCAGGGCGCGCACTTCGGCATCGTCATGCGTCTCCCGGGAAGCGAGAATCTTGAAGGCCAGCGTCAGCAGCGCGTCGCCCGCCAGAACCGCGGTGGCCTCATCGAACGCCTTGTGCACCGTCGGCTGGCCGCGGCGGAAATCGTCATCGTCCATGCAGGGCAAATCGTCATGCACCAGAGAGTAGCAGTGCACGCATTCCAGCGCCGCCGCCGCGCGCAGGAGCGACTTTTCCGGGGCATCGAACATGGCGCCGGCTTCCAGCAGGAAGAACGGGCGCATGCGTTTTCCATTGGCGAGGGCGGCATGGCGCATCGCGCGCATCAGGTCCGCCTCCGGTCCCGAGGCAGGCGGGATCAGATGGTCCAGCGCCACGGTCACCTTGTCGGCAACTTCCTTCAGGCGAAGGTCGAAGTCGATCACGTCCGCCATCAGGGCCTAGTCGAAACTGGCGGGTTCCGTGGTCGTGCCACCTGCCCCCTGCACAATCTGCTCTACCTTCAGTTCCGCCGATTTCAGCCGCGCTTCGCAATGGGCCTTGAGGGCCGCGCCGCGCTCATAGATGGCAATCGATTTTTCCAGCTCGACCTCGCCGGCCTCAAGCTGGCGCACGATGCCTTCCAGTTCGGCAAGCGCTTCTTCGAAGCTCATCTTGTCGACGGGTTTTTCCTTCGGGTCTGCCATGTCGCCTCACGTTTCGGATCGACCGGACACTAGAGCGGTGCCGGGCCCATCACAACCTTTTCCAATTCGAATTCGAACCCGGAATTACCGGTATTCGTAGACGCGGAAACTCCAATAGGAATCGCCGCCATCGCGCACGCATTTCCAGCCGAGCTTTTTCAGCTCCGGCCTGAGCATGCGATTGAACCATCCATGCGCCGCCAGGTAGACCTTCGTATCCACGGAGGCTTCGTGCAGCTTCTGCGCGGCGTCCATTGCCCGCAGGCGGGCCTGCACGACGCTTTCCCCGTCCAGCGCGTGGCCATTCAGCCAGGCAGCGCGAGCGAGGATGTTCCATGTCTTCGGCAGATAGCGCACCTTGGGCAGCATCGGCGGCGGCAGGGGCGCTTCATTGAAGACCGGATCATATTCCGCCTGCATGTGCGGGGCCGCGCGGGCAGCCGTCTCCTGCGCACGGATCCGTCCGGAGGCGAAGACGAGGTCTGCATCCTTCACGGCTTCCATCAGGGCGGGAGGCGCGACCTGGCCTTCGGCGAGCGGGCTTTCCTCATACCGGGCCCACCAGTCCTTGTACTGGCGCCAGTCAAGCCGCGGCCCGGCCGTGCGGTCCAGCGCAGGCTTGCCATGACGCGAGACCACGATGGGGCCGCGCCGGTTTGCTGTCGATGTCGTTTCTGGCATCGCCATCCGGTCCGTTCGTTCTAGTCCGATAGGGTCAGATGCCCCGCGAACTTCCAGCCACTAGCGAGGTTGGCCGTAAGCGACAAGGCAGGAATCCCGGCTTTTGGACCCCTAGAGGCCCTTCCACACACGTTTCGGGCATTTCTCGCCGTCCATGAGCTTGCAGCGATAGAAGCTCATAAGCACCGTATCTGCCCGCCCCATCAGGTGATCCATGGGCACGAAGCCGACCGAAGCCTCCTTCGGGTCGACGGCCAGTTCACACCCTGCGCGATCCACGACATTGCCGACCGGCGGGCAGTGACCGGAAAGGAACCGGCTATCCAGCGAGTTGTCGCGGTTGTCGCCCATCATGAAAAGATAGCCCTTGGGCACGATGAACAGGACGGTGTTGTCACCCCGGTCACCGGCTTCCTGACGATCCGTCATCCAGCTCTTGCCGTCTTCCGCCGTCTCGCGCCACTCATGTGCCGTCGTCACCCAATTGGTGCCGTGGGGCACATAGCGGACGGTCCGGACATATTCACTCGGGAGCGGTTCGCCATTGATATAGACCTGCTCATTGATCATCTGGATCTGATCGCCCGGCAGGCCGATCACGCGCTTGATCATCACCTTGCCGGCATGCGGATGCTCGAACACGACCACGTCGCCGCGATTCGGGTCACGCGCAAAAATACGCCCCTTCGGCAGCGGCAGGTAGCGCCCCAGGCTGAAGGGCAGCGAGTAGCGGTCATAACCATAGGCGAACTTGGCGACAGCCACCCGGTCGGACACCTGCAACGTCGGCACCATGCTTTCGGAGGGAATCACCCGCTGCTCGTAAACGAGGCCGGAGAAGAGCATGAACAGCGGAACGAACACGGCGAGCGTCGCGCCCCATTCCTTCAGTTCCTGCTTGACCTTGTCGGCAAGTGTTTCGGGCGCCTCTTCGGTGCCCTGCGCGGCCTTTTCGCCATCTCGTGCCATCGAGGCCTCGCTCTTGTCTTTCAACAGGGGCCTTTCTTAGACGAAACCCCGGCTGATTGCGAAGCGTAAAACTGCCAATAGGCTGCAAATCAGGTCAGGTGGCCAGACTGTAGAGCGTCACGCCATCCGGCCCCGCAGCCGACTTCACCTCACCGCGATAGATCAGGCAGTTGAGGTGCGCCAGCGCTTCACCGGTTGCCATGCCCTGCTCGTCCAGCGCGATCTTGCGGCCGAATATGGCGACAAACGTGTCCATCACCTTGCGAGGCTTTTCCGCCAGCCGCTGTTTCAGGCGCGCCAAGGCCACCTCATGCCCGTCGAACAGGTGACGCAGGCGTTTGTGGGCGCCCCGGAACGGCTCGTTGTGGGCCGGCAGGACCAGCACGTCTGCCGGCAGGTGCGCCAGCAGCTTCTCGCAACTCGACATCCAGTCCAGCAGCGGATTGGCCGCCGGTTCGGTCGGATGAACGGACACATTGGACGAGATGCGCGGCAGTAGCTGGTCGCCCGAGATGACAATGTTCTGAGCCGGGCAGAACAGGCAGACATGTTCCGGCGAATGGCCATTGCCGGTGATCACTTCCCAGGTTTCGCCGCCCATTTCGAACGTGTCGCCATCGCTGAGCCGGAAGAAACTGTCCGGCATTTTCGAGACGCCGCGGCCGAACCCGCCGAAGCGGGAGCGGTAATGATCCAGCGCCGCCTTGTCCCAGCCGGCCTTGCGATAGAAGCTGATCCCCGCCTCCGGTGCCTCGCGGCCCGTGTCAGAAATAAGCATGCGGCAGGTCGTGTATTCCAGCCGGCTCATCCAGAGCTCTGCGCCGTATTTGTAGCAGAGCCAGCCTGCACAACCGACATGATCGGGATGCATATGCGTGACGATCACGCGCTTCAGCGGCTTGTCGGCTGTGACACGCGTGTCGAGAATCGCTTGCCAGGCATCCCGCGTTTCCTTCAGCGGCATCCCTGTGTCGACGATCGTCCAGCCATCATCATCTTCGATCAGCCAGACATTGATGAATTTCAGGGAGAAAGGCAGCGCCATTCGGATCCACTGGATGCGCGGCGTGATCTCCATCATCTCCCCATGACCGGGTGCCGCCTCGCCGTGCAGATAGTCCAGCCCGGGGCGTTTGGGTGTCTTTGTCGTGAAACCGTCCATGCCGTCAGAATAGGCCGGGCGAGCAGGCCGCCAAGCCGTCACGCAGGGTCAGCTATTTGATCGGCGTGCGCTTGCGGGGGCCGAGCTTGGTCCGTTTGAACTTCGCGCCGCGCATCGGATTGACGGGCTTTTCCTCCCGGCTGTCCGGCTTGCGGTCACCACGCGGCGGGCCGCCTTTTCCGCCCGGTTTGCCGGAGAACTTGCCAGCTGGCTTGCCTGAACGCGGTGGACGATCCGGCCGCTCACCCCGGGGCGGACGCTCGCCGCGCGGGGGCCTGTCCTGCGCGTCGCGCGGCGGACGTTCCCGGTCTTCCCGCGGCTTGCGGGGCCGGGGCGCAGCGCCGCTCAGCAGCGCTTCGCGCTCGCGGGCACTGATCGGACGCCACTTGCCTTCCGGCAGGCCCGCCAGTTCCAGCGAGCCGATCCGCACGCGCATCAGGTCCACCACGCGCAGCTCGACCAGCTGGCACATGCGGCGGATCTGGCGGTTGCGGCCCTCATGCAGCACGAAGCGCAGCTCATGCGCCTTCACCTGCTCGACTTCCGCCGGTTTCAGCTTGCGCCCGTCCAACTCCAGGCCATGGCGCAGCAGGGCCAGCTTTTCAGGCGTCACATCGCCCTTCACCTTGACCACATATTCCTTGTCGACCGTGCTTTCCGGCCCGATCAGCGCCTTTGCCAGCACGCCGTCTTCCGACAGAACCAGCAGGCCGCGGCTGTCCTTGTCGAGGCGGCCGAGCGGCGCGAGCTTGTTGTAACGGCCGGGAATCGCGTGCGCTTTTCCGGACAGCGTCTTCTCCGTAATCAGGCGCACCGCGGGGATCTCGCCCGGTTCCGGCGTGCCCGAGACAATGCCTTCCGGCTTGTGGAAAATGAGCGACAGCCTGTTGTCCAGCTGGCGCGTCGCCTTCTGCAGCAGGGTCAGCGTCTGTCCGGCTTCGATCTTCTGGCCGGCCACCGCCGCTTCGCCATCGACCTTGACCAGGCCCTTCAGGATCAGCGCATCCGCCTCGCGGCGCGAGCAGACGCCTTCCTCGGCCAGCCATTTGTTGATGCGCAGCGGCTCCGCGCCTTCATAAGTCTTTGTCCAGGCCATGATATGTGGGTTTCCTGCCGCTTCTGGCGCCTGTCTTATCGGCCCCCCGGCCGCCCCGCAACCGACGCGCTCACTGTTGGATAAGCCGCCCCTCAGGCAATCACGAACACCCTATATACACCGTATATGGACCATCTATACGGTCAGCCCGGCCCTGAAATCCCCGCTGTCACATTTCCCCCATCGACAGACAGGCAGGATTCTCCGATAAGCCCGCCTCCATGAAAACCGCCTCCACCCCCTGGCTCGCTTTTGCGCTCCTGCTGCTCGGCACGACTCTCGGCCTTGCCGGGACAGACCTGGTGCTGCCCGCCGTGCCCGGTCTGCCGGATGTGCTGGGCGGCAGCGCAGCCATGGCCCAGCTGGTGCTGGCCGCCTTCGTCGCGGGCACCTGCGTGGGCCTGATCCTGTTCGGCGAGCTTGGCGCACGGACCGACCAGCGCGCCCTGCTGATCTCCAGCCTGATCGCCTATGCCCTCGTCTCGCTGGCCTGCGCGCTGGCGCCGTCCCTGCCCGCACTTGTCGGCCTGCGGTTCCTGCAAGGCCTGTCGGGTTCGGCCGCCGCCGTGTTTGCACCGGGCATGATCCGCGCCATGTTCAGCGAGGCAGGCGCCGTGCGCGCGCTGGGCCTGATGGGCAGCGTCGAGTCGCTCGTGCCTGCCCTTGCCCCGGTCGCCGGCGTCTGGCTGCTGGCCGCATTCGGCTGGACCAGTTCGTTCTACGTGATCGCCGCGCTCAGCCTTGCCGTCGCCCTCCTCGTCCGCGGGCTCGGGTCGAGCCTGCCGGTGCCGCCGCCAACGCGAGGCGAAGGCAGCTATTTCCGCCTACTGATCAATCCCACTTATCTGCGTTATGCCCTCAGCCAGGCGTTCACGCTGGGCGGCCTGTTGATCTTCGTGTTCGGCGCCCCGGCGATGATGACCAAGGCGCTGGGCCTCAGCCTCAATGCCTTCATCCTGATGCAGGTGACCGGCATCGCCTTCTTCGTCGTGGCCTCCAACATCGCTGGACGCCTTGCAGACATGTTCGGGCCGGAGCGGATGATCCTGCTTGGCTCAGGCATCTCGGCGCTGGGCCTGATCAGCCTTACCGCCTATGGCCTGAACGGCGCAGCGGACGCCCGGGTCATCACGGCGCTGTTCGTGCCTGTGAACCTCGGCCTCGGCCTGCGCGGCCCGCCCGGCTTCTTCCGCGCGATCCTGGCCTCGGAAGGGGACGACGCCCGCGGCGCAGCGCTGGTGATCCTGTTCATCCTCGCCACGACCGCCATCGGCACGGCCATCGCGGCCCCGTTTGTGACAGCAGGACTGGCCCCGCTGGCAGGCATTGCGGCGGGCGGATCCTGCCTGTCCGTGATATTGCTGTTGACCCTGCCGGGACTGAAAGCCCAGTAAACGCGCGAAATTTTCAGCATTCTGAATAATTTATTTCAGAGAAAAGCAGGTTTACCCTTGTGCCGGGCTGAAAAACCCCTAAATGAGCGTTTCGACTTTTCGCCGGACAATCAGGCATGGACTGTCAGGGTTACCCCTGCCGCTTTATTCAGAGACCTCCCAAACAAAACTCGAACTTCCGCGAGCCCGCATGTCGCAGGCCCGCACTATATACAGGAGTGTCCCATGACTAGTGGCACCGTAAAATTCTACAACGATCAAAAAGGCTTCGGCTTTATCGCTCCGGAAGACGGCAGCACGGACGTTTTCGTTCATGCCACCGCACTTGAGCGCGCCGGTATGCGCATCCTGACCGAGGGCCAGAAGGTTTCCTTCACCACGGCAGTCGACAAGCGCAACGGCAAAACCGCCGTCGACACGATCGAAGCCGAATAGTCCTTCCGGACTATCAGGTTAAGAAAGGCCGCTTCCCTCGGGAGGCGGCCTTTTTCTTTGGGGCCTATTCCTCACCGTCCTGCGCCGGTTCCATGACCAGCGACACAGACCCGACGCGGAAGCCGAACCAGCCGACCGTCGCCGTGTTCAGAACTTTTCCGTCTACGTCATTTGCCAGCACATCCCGGAAGCGGACCTTGCGGCCCTTGCCGTTCTCCGACGGCAACCGGACGTCATATTCCAGCCGGAACACGTCGCCATCCTGAAAGCCGCGCGCGGTGCCGACCACGTCTTCGCGGGTGCCGGTATATTCGCCCGGCGCGACACGTTCGAGCTTCCAGGTTTTCTGGTCCGTTTCGCCATCATCATAGACAAAGTCTTCAACGAGGGTGAACACCTCTCCGTCCCACGTGCCTGTCAGCTGGGCGGTGAAGGTTCGGTGCACACCGGTGATGGCCTTGAACTCGCCCCGGGCCACATGGGACCCGGCAAGATCCCGTTCGATGATGAAAGCCCCGCCATTTGCGGCCTCCGGCACGGGCGGCCGGGTGGCGCAGGCGGTGACAAGGGCGAGGGCGGCGAGAGCTGGAAGTTGTTTTTTCATGCCCCTGTTACGGGGCATGCCGGTGATCGGATGACTGCGCACAGCGCAGCCCCGATCAGCAGATCGGCGTAAGCCCGGTCAGACGCCGAACAACGCCTCGCTGCCTTCCAGGAAGGTCTGGCCGCCTTCGACGATGCCCGGCACACGGCCCGGCGCTTCGGCGAGCGCGGTTTCGGCGAAGAAGCCGGCAAGAGCGAGGTTGCGGGCGCGGGTGCCGGTATCGCTGGAACGCGCGGCGACAGCCGCTTTCGTCAGGAAGTGACCGCCGATCACGTCGCCTGCCAGCGCGAGATAGGCCGTCGCCCCGGCGAGCGCCTTGTCCTGATCGCGTTCTTTCATGGCCGCCAACATCCAGTCGGTGGCTTCGCGCAGGGCATCGGCCCCGGCGCGCAAACGGTCCGCAATCTGAACAAGCTGCGGCTCGTTCGTCGCGCGGGCTTCGCGGATGGTGGCATCGATGTCGCCAAGGATCAGGCGCATGGACTCGCCATTCGTGCCGGACAGTTTGCGTCCCACCAGGTCGATCGCCTGAATGCCGTTTGTGCCTTCATAGATCGGCGCGATACGGGAGTCGCGATAGAGCTGGGCTGCCAGTGTCTCGTTCATGAAGCCCATGCCGCCATGGATCTGAAGGCCGAGGCTGGCAACATCGACGCCCATGTCGGTGGACCACGCCTTGGCAATCGGCGTCAGCAGGTCTTCTCGCAGCTTGGCGGCGTGGCGCGCCTGCTCGTCTGTCGCCGCATCAGCAAGGTCTGCCGCAACGCCGCAGGCATAGCAGATGGCGCGGGCTGCTGCGACGCGGGCGCGCATGGTCGTCAGGGTACGGCGCACATCGGCATGGTGCAGGATCGGGGCGGGGCCATCGACGCCCGGCGCCTTGCCCTGCTTGCGCTCCTGCGCGTATTCGAACGCCGCCTGATAAGCCGCCTCGCCCACGGCAACGCCCTCAAGGCCGACATTCAGCCGCGCCGAGTTCATCATCGTGAACATGCAGGCCAGGCCCTTGTTGGCTTCGCCGATCAGCCAGCCCGTGGCGCCGTCATACTCCATCACGCAGGTGGGGGAGGCGTGGATACCGATCTTCTTTTCCAGGCCGATACATTTCAGGCTGTTGCGTTCGCCGAGGCTGCCGTCTTCACCCACGAGGAATTTCGGCACCAGGAACAGCGACACGCCGCGCGACCCGGCCGGCGCATCCGGCAGGCGCGCCAGGACCAGGTGGATGATGTTCTCGGCGATGTCATGGTCGCCCCAGGTGATGAAGATCTTCTGGCCGCTGATCGCGTAGGAGCCGTCATCATTCGGCACGGCCTTGGTCTTCAATGCGCCGACATCGGAGCCGGCCTGCGGCTCGGTCAGGTTCATCGTGCCGGTCCAGTTCCCGGCGACGAGGTTCGGCAGATAGGTCTGCTTCTGCGCGTCGGTGCCATGCGCCAGCAAAGCCTCAATCGCACCGAAGCTGAGCATCGGGCAGAGGCCAAACGCCATATTCGCCGAGTGGACCATCTCCATCACGGCCAGCGCCAGCGTCTTGGGCAGGCCCTGTCCGCCCCATTCCTCCGGCGCCGACAGGCCCATCCAGCCGCCTTCACGGAACTGGGCATAGGCCTCTGCAAAGCCGGGCGCAGCCTTGACGCCATCCTCTGTCAGCACAGCGCCCGCCGCGTCGCCCGGCTGGTTCAGCGGCGCCAGCACATCGCGGGCAAGCTTTGCGGCCTCGTCCAGAATCGGTGCGATCAGATCCGGATCGTAGGACTCGAAGCCCGGCAGGCCCTCCAGCTTTGGCAGGCCGGAAACCGACTGCAGCGCGAAGGCCATGTCCTGGATCGGGGCTTCATAGGCCATCAATTTATCTCCGATAGTGCATAAGTGATATTGGGCGCAGGCTTTAGCGCACCTGTGGCGACTGTCCAGCGGCGCACTATACTGTGTGGCAACCTGAGCAACAAAAGGCACTAACACCCATGCGCACATTCCTCCTTTCCGTTTCTGCAATTGCCCTCGTCGCCTGTGGCGCCCCGGCAAGCAGCGAAGCAACCCCAGCTGCCCCGGAAACGGCCGCGGCTGAAACCACGGCAGGCCCTGCCGAAGCCCCGGCACCGGAACTCGGCCCGGCCGGCACGTATGAACTCGATCCCAGCCACGCCTCGCTGACCTGGAAAATCAGCCATTTCGGCCTGTCCAACTACACCGCCCGCTTTACCGGCATTTCCGGGACGCTGGATTTCGATCCGGAAGACCTGTCGGCCAGCCAGCTGGACATCACGGTCGACCCGACCTCCGTCGAGACCGATTACCCGTTTGATTTCAAGGCTGGCCACCCGGACAGCCCGTTCGACACGTTCGACCAGGAAATCTCCGAGAGCGAGACCTACTTCAATTCCACGGCCTTCCCGGCCATCACGTTCAAGTCCACCGATGTCACCGCGACCGGCGCCAATACCGGCACCGTCACCGGCGACCTGACCTTCCGCGGTGTCACCAAGCCGGTGACGCTGGACGTGACCTATAATGGCACCGCCAGCTTCCCATGGGCACCGGATTCGCCTCGCCTGGGCTTCTCGGCCACAGGCACGATCAAGCGCTCCGACTTCGGCCTCGATTTCATGGTGCCGAGCCTCAGCGACGAGGTGGACTTGCTGATCGAAACAGAATTCGCCAAGGCAGCAGACGCCAGCGAATCTGAGTAAGGCCTCATTCCATGCATGCTCCATCCTCCAATCGATACACAGTCGTCGCGATCCTCCTCCATTGGGCGATCGCGGCCCTGATCCTGTTCATGATCTGGCTGGGATGGAACATGGAAGACAATGAAGCCCGCTTCCAGCTGCACAAATCGATCGGGATCGCGATCCTGTTCCTCAGCGTGGCGCGGGTGCTGTGGCGGTGGCGCAATCCACCGCCGCCATTGCCCGACGACATGACGCCGTGGGAGAAACGCCTCTCCCACGGTGTTCATATCGGGTTCTATGCCCTGATGATCGGCCTGCCGCTGCTCGGCTGGCTGCTGGTCTCGACGTCCAAGTTTCAGGTCTCGACCGTCCTGTTCGGCACGGTCAGCTGGCCCCACCTTCCGTTTACAGAAGGCCTGCGGGGCGGGGTGGTCCACGACATTGTGGAATTCCTGCACTCCAAGGGCGCCTGGGTCCTGATCGTGCTGCTTGGCCTGCATGTCGCGGGCGCCGTGAAGCATGAAATTGCCGCGGAACAAGGCGTGTTCAAGCGGATGATCCCCGGCCTGTTCGGCCGCCCGCATTCGCCCCCGCCACCCAGAGGCTATGCGATCGCGTTCGGCGGCGCGGCCCTCCTGTTTGCGATCATCGCCGCTGTGCCGCTGATGAAGTCCGCGCCCCCCGCACCGGCAGGCCCCGCATCGACCGGCACAGTTCCCGCGGACGCCGGCAACTGGGAGATCGACGGCGAAACCTCCGAGATCGCCTTTGCCGGCACCTATCAGAACAAGCCGTTCTCCGGCACCTTCTCGCGCTGGAATGCGAATGTCCTGTTCGACCCGGAAGACCTGGAAGGCTCCGCCGTCACGGTCGAGGTCCAGCCCGGCTCGGCCCAGACCGGCACCAAACTCTATGACGACACGCTGCAAAGCGGCGAATGGTTCGACACAGGCACGTATCCGGTCGTCAAGGTCAGCCTGATCAACTTCGCGGCCGCACCGGATGGCGGCTACACCGCCGAAGCCTCGCTGCTGGTGAAGGAGCAGGCCGTCAACGTGCCGTTCGACTTCAGCCTCATGATCGAGGGCGACACCGCCACCTTCGAGGGCACCACCACGCTCTCGCGCGCGGGCCTGAACCTTGGCCAGCAGTCTGACCCCGGCGGAGACTGGGTGAGCGACGACGTCACGGTCACCGTCAAAGGCACCGCCACCCGCCGGGAATAATGCGGCGGCGGCTTCCTGCCGGGCGGGACGGGTGCTAAGGCGCGCTCCATGACCGCCATCGTGCCCATCCAGCCGGGAACGCTCAGCCTCGCCGCCATGCATCTGCGCGGCGGCGGCCTCGTGGCGATGCCTACAGAGACGGTCTACGGCCTCGCCTGCAATGCCGCCAATCCGGATGCCGTGGTCCGCCTCTATGAGGCCAAGGGCCGCCCGCGCTTCAATCCGCTGATCGCGCATGTCGCCAATATGGAAATGGCGGAGCAGGAGGCTGTGTTCTCCGATCAGGCCCGCGAGATTGCCGCGAAGTTCTGGCCGGGGCCGCTGACCCTGGTTTTGCCGGTCGCGAAAACCGGCACCGTCAGCGATATCGCCCGCGCCGGGCTGGACACGATTGCCCTGCGCATGCCGGCCCATCCGGGGGCCCGCGCGCTGATCGAGACCTTCGGCAAACCGCTGGTCGCGCCGTCTGCCAACCGCTCCGGCCATGTCAGCCCCACGACGGCGCAACACGTCAAAGAGGATCTGGACGGGAAGGTCGACCTGATCCTCGACGGCGGCCCATGTGAGCGCGGCATCGAGTCGACCATTGTCAGCTTCGTAGGCGAGCGCCCTGTCCTGCTCCGCGCCGGCGCGCTGGAAACGCCTGCCCTTGAGGCCGCCCTCGGCGCGTCACTCATCGCCCGCGAGGAAGCAGATGGAATCTCCGCCCCCGGACAACTCAAAAGCCACTACGCCCCGAACGCCCGCATCCGCCTGAATGCCGAGGCGCCAGAGCCGGGCGAGGGGTGGCTCGCCTTTGGTGAGACACCCTACTCCGGTCTTAATCTTTCGGAGACGGGCAATTTGCGTGAAGCTGCGAAGAACCTCTTCGCCGCCCTGCGCACGCTCGATACGCAACATGACCGCATTGCCGTCGCCCGCATCCCGGACGAAGGCCTCGGCGAGGCCATCAACGACCGCCTCGCCCGCGCGGCGCACCGGGACTAGGAGCAAGCCATGCACCCTGCCCGCCGGTTTCACGTCACAGACCCTGCCGTGCTGCGTCAGCGCGTTCTGGATCACCCCTTCGCGGTGATCAGCGCGGTGAGCGATGGCCAGCCTGTCGCGGCGCACGCCCCTGTTCTTCCCTCCGGGGGAGGGGGCCCCCTGTCGCTGCGCTTCCACTTTTCTGTCGCCAACCCGGTGACCAAAGCCCTGTTGGCCGGCAGCCCGGCACTGGCCGTGTTCACCGGCCCGCATGCCTATGTCTCGCCGGACTGGTACGGCATCGACGACCAGGTGCCGACCTGGAACTATATCTCCGTCGAGGCCGCCGGCCTGGTCACCCGGCTGGACGATGCCGCCATGCGCCAGCTGATCGACGACCTCTCGGACCATTTCGAAAGCGGCCTCGCCCCGAAACCCATCTGGAAAACGGCCAAGATGACGCCCGCGCGGCTGGAGGCGCTGTATCGCGGCCTCGTCGCGTTCGAGCTGCGCCCGGAACGGTTCGAGGGCATCGCCAAACTGAACCAGGACAAACCCGCCAGCGCACGCGCCGGGGTCATCGACGCACTGGATGCGACGGAAAACGGTGTCGCGCTCGCCGCAGAAATGCGTAAAATGGATTCATGACCCAGACACTGCCCCCAGACTTCCTCGCCGCCCTGAAAGACCTGCTCGGCCCACAGGGCTGGTCCGAAGATCCGGACGTCCTGTCCGAACACGCGCAGGCGTGGCGCGGTTTCATCAAGGGTGACACGCCCATCGTGGCCAAGCCGGCCAGCACGGAAGAGGCCGCCGCGCTGGTGAAACTGTGCAGCCAGCACGGCGTCGCGATCTGCCCGCAGGGTGGCAATACCGGCCTTGTCGATGCAGGTGTGCCGCATGGCGAGATCTGTGTCTCGATGCGCCGCATGAACAAGGTGCGCAGCGTGGACGTGTTCAACAATTCCATGGTGGTGGAGGCGGGCGCCCCGCTGGTCACCGCCCAAGCCGCCGCCGAAGAGGTGAACCGCCTGTTCCCGCTGTCGCTCGGCTCCGAAGGCACGGCCACGATCGGCGGGCTGATCTCCACCAATGCAGGCGGCGTCAACGTGCTGCGCTATGGCATGATGCGCGACCTGCTGCTGGGCATGGAAGTGGTGCTGCCGTCCGGCGAGATCTGGGATGGCCTGTCGGGCCTGCGCAAGAACAATACCGGCTATGACCTGAAGCACCTGTTCGCAGGCGCCGAAGGCACGCTCGGCCTCGTGACCGCCGCGACGCTCAAACTGTTCCCCAAAGTACAACGCGCCACGGCCTGGGTGACGGTGGAGACCACGCAGGATGTGATCGCGCTGCTGGCTCATGTCCGCGAAATGGCGGGCGACACCGTGACGAGCTTTGAGATGATCCCGGCCAATGCGGTCGAGATGGTGATTGCCGACATCGAAGGCACGCGCGACCCGCTGCCGTCGAACCTTGGCTGGCGCGTGCTGATGGAAGTGTCCTTCTCGGATGAAGCCATGGCGCGCAAGACGCTGGAGACCGCCCTCGAAGCCGCATTCGAGAAAGGCCTGATCCAGGACGCCGCCATCGCCGAAAGCCTCGCCCAGGCGAAAGCCATGTGGATGGTGCGCGAGACGATCCCGCTGTCCAAACGCGCCTATGGCAACTCACTGAACCAGGACATCTCCGTGCCGGTCAGCAAGATCCCGGCCTTCATGGAAACCTGCAATGGCCGCATCGTGGACAAGCTGCCGACCGCAGACTTCGTCATCTTCGGCCATGTCGGCGACGGCAACCTGCATTACTCCGTGATCGAACCGCCGGAAAAGAACGGCCTACGCGAGAATTTCGACGCGCTGACACGGATCATCTACGACACGGTGATGGAGTTCGACGGCTCGATCTCTGCCGAGCATGGCGTCGGCCGGCTGAAACGCGACGAGCTGGCGAATTTGCGCCCGCAGGCCGCAACGGACACGATGCGCGCCATCAAGACGGCGCTGGACCCCAAGGGCATCATGAACCCGAACCGCGTCGTCAGCGTCTGAGGCGCAGCAGCTTTCCGTCCAGATCGGCCAGGCGGGGAACGCCCAACAGGCCAAGGCCGCGCTCCACATCATCCTTCAGGATCTGGATGGCCCGGCTGACGCCTGCTTCGCCGCCCGCTGCGAGCCCGTAGAGATAGGCCCGCCCGATGGCCACGCTGGTCGCCCCGCGGGCAATCAGCTTCAGTGCATGACTGCCCCGGCGCACGCCGCCATCGGCGATCAGCTCAATCTTCGGATTGATCGCGTCGCGGACTTCCGGGATGAGGTCGATCACCGGCACGGACGTGTCGATCTGGCGCCCGCCATGATTGGACAACCACACAGCGCTGGCGCCATGGTCCACGGCACGCACGGCATCGTCGACCGTCGCGATCCCTTTCACCGCGAACGGGCCGCCCCATTCACTGGCCATCCATTCGGCGTCTTTCCAGGTCATGGTGCGGTCGAACAAATTGTTGATCGTGCCCATCACGTCGCCGCCGCCTGCCTGCTGCGCGAAGTTTGCCGGGCCAATCTTCGAGCCCGTTAACACGTCCCAGAGATAGCCGGGCTTTGCCAGCGCCTGCGTCGCCGTCTTCGAATTCACTCTCGGCGGGATGGAGAAGCCATTGCGCGGATCGCGCTCGCGGTAACCGGCCACCGCCGCGTCGACCGTCAGCACACAGCCCACAAACCCTGCCGCTTTCGCACGGGCGAGAAACTCCCGCACGATGCCGCGATCCTTCCAGACATAGATCTGGATGATTTTCGGCACGTCGGGCGCAGCGGCGGCGATGTCTTCCAGGGTCTGGCTGGCCAGCGTGGAGGCGGAATAGGCGATGCCGGCCTTTTGCGCCGCGCGGGCAACGGCGAGTTCCCCTTGCCTCGGATGGAACAGCCGCGACGCCGCGGTCGGCGAGATGAAGAACGGCATCGGATTCTTCTGGCCGAACAGCGTGGTCGACGGGTCCAGTTTCGTGACATCGACCAGCGAGTTCCATTGCCATTCATACTCGGCATACCGATCAACAGACCGGCGCAGCGTGAGCTCGTCTTCCGCCCCGCCGTCGATATAGTCAAACACCATGCGCGGCAGGCGCCGCTGCGCCAATTTGCGCAGATCGTCGATATTGATTGCCCTGGATACCCTGCTCATGTCTGAACCCTAATCCGCTTTGCAGGCACCGGCAATTCCAAAACCATGTCTTCAAAACCATGTCTTGCCAGCCCGGCCGCAATGGCTACCGTGGCGGGCAAGGAGACCATTGCATGCGCCTCATCACCTGCCTCGCCCTCATCTCCATCCTGCCCGGCCTCGCCGCCTGCGGCCCGGACGATCCCGGCCCGATTGCGGGAGGGCCATGCAGCTATGAGACTTCCGTCATCGAAGGCACGGTCACGGAGGTCGACGAAGACGGCGCCCTGTTCATGGGGGAAGAGGGGGAGTTCTGGGTGCCAGGCTCTTATCTTGGCAAGCTGCCGGACGTGGGTGACACGCTGACCCTCCAACGCGAACGCATCACCGAAGGCACCTGCACACCGGAAATCTATTCCGTGATGGATGCCCCCGGCAACTAACAGCGCCAACAACCGGAAGCGGCACCGGATTTGCAGTCTCCGCGTGCAATGAGGAGACTGCAATGAAACCACCCATGAGCGTCGAGGCCCTATCCGAATTCGGCCGCATCCGGCTGTCCGACAGCTTCTTCATGCGGGATATGCTGTTTTCCGACATCGCGGCCATTCACGGCCTGTCGAACGTGCCCGACGATCCGGATCTCGCCATCGCCGCCGGCACGAAGCTGTGCACCGAACTGCTTGAGCCGCTTCAGGGTGTGTTCGGCCGCATCGCCATCCGTTCCGCCTACCGGTCGTCGGAGGTCAACGGCTTCGGCAACCAGATGCAGCGCGAGAACAAGAAGGGCTACAATTGCGGCTCCAATGAAAGCAACCACGCCGCCCATATCTGGGACCGGCGCGATGCCGACGGGAACATGGGCGCAACGGCCTGCATCATCGTTCCGGCCTTCTATGATGCGTTTCACGAGGAAGGCGACTGGCAGAAACTGGCCTGGTGGATCCACGATCACCTGCCTTATTCGAAACTCTACTTCTTCCCGAAATACTGGGCCTTCAATATCCAGTGGCGCGAAAACCCGGAACGCAAGATCAACAGCTACACCAGGCCCACAGGCCAGCTGACAGCGCCGGGAAAGCCGAATTTCGAAGGATCCCACGAAGCCGAATGGGCTCCGCTGAAGGCTGTGTTCCCGAAAGCCTGACTGAAGTCAGCCTGACAGCGCGTCCGCGATCTCCCGGTGGGAGGCGAACACACCATGTGCTCCGGCCTCGGTGAGCCGCCCGGCCAGCCCGGCATCGGCATGGCCGCCGCCCGTGAAACCCCAGGCCGTCATGCCCGCCGCCCGCGCGGCCTTCACCCCGTTCACGCTGTCCTCGATGACGAGGCAAGTGTCCGGGCGCGCGCCGATGCGGTCTGCCGCCAGCAGAAACAGGTCCGGCGCGGGTTTGCCATTTGCAACGAGGTCTGACGAAAAGACATGCGGCGCGAAGGTCTCGTGCAGGCCGGTCAGTTCCAGCTTGCGAACCAGCTTGTCAGCTTCAGAAGATGACGCGACCGCCTGCAGGCCAGGGAATGCGGCGACGGCATCCAGCACGCCATCAATCGCCTTCAGCTCTGCTTCGAACCGCTTCCAGTGATTGGCGTGCAGCGCTGTGCGGAAATCCTCCGGCAGCGTCAGTCCGGTCGCTTGCGCATCGGCGGCGATGGCATTGTGGAAGTCCCGGTTATGCAGGCCGACAAAGCGCTGGACGAAGGTCTCGAACGCATAGTCCAGCCCCCAGCCAGCGAGGATTTCCCGCTCGCACTGGATGGCGATGACTTCGGAGTCGACCAGCACGCCATCGCAGTCGAAAATCAGGGCTTCGAATTTTGTCATGTCTCAGCGGCGTCCGAACAGTTTTTCAATGTCGGCCAGCTTCAGCTCCACATAGGTCGGGCGGCCATGATTGCACTGGCCGGAATGGGGCGTCGCCTCCATCTGGCGCAGCAGCGCATTCATTTCCTCACCATTGAGGCGCCGGCCCGAGCGGACAGACCCGCGGCACGCCATGTTGCCCATGACCTCCTCGAACCGCTCTTTCAGGACGAGGCCCGCATCATATTCGGCAAAGTCGTCGGCGAGGTCGCGGATCAGGCCTGCGGCGTCCATCTCCCCGAACAGGGCGGGGGTGGCGCGCACGCAGACAGCGCCCGAACCGAAGGCTTCGATCTCCAGCCCCAGCTCGGCCAGTTCATCGGCGCGCTCCACCACGCGGGCGGCCTCGTCTTCCGTCAGTTCCACGACATCGGGGATGAGCAGCGCCTGGCGCTTCACACCGCCCGCCGCCATCTGCCGCTTCATGTCCTCATAGACGAGACGTTCATGCGCCGCATGTTGGTCAACGATGACGATGCCATCCTGTGTCTGGGCGATGACATAGGTTTCGTGCAGCTGGGCCCGGGCGACGCCGAGCGGGAAGTCTTCCGTGGCCTGCGTTTCCGGCTCGACGCGGGCGCTGGGCGCGACGTCACGTTCATAGGTGTCTGGCGCATAAGGCTCGGCGGACTCGGCCCATCCGCCGGGCGGCGGCGCAGGCTCAAAGCTGGACGGCGCCCGCACGGGCGAAATGCTGGTGGGGTTGTAGGCGGGCCGTGACGCGAACAGCGCCCCGGTCGGCGCGCCTTCCGGGCGCACCTTGCCCAGCGCATAGCCTGCCACCGTGGTGGACGCCCTGTGCCCGGCATCCGCCAGAGAATGCCGCAAGGCGCCAATCATCAGGCCACGTACATTCCCGGCATCGCGGAAGCGGACTTCCGTCTTGGCCGGGTGGACATTCACGTCCACATATTCGGGGTCCAGTTCCACGAACAAGGCCGCCAGCGGGTGGCGGTCCCGCGCCAGGAAATCCTGATAGGCTGCACGGATCACGCCGTTCAGCATCCGGTCTTTCACCGGGCGCCCGTTGACGAACAGGAACTGCATCTGAGCATTACCGCGGTTCAGCGTCGGCAGTCCCGCAAAGCCGGTCAGCGTCACGCCTTCGCGTTCCGCCTCGATGGCCACGGCATTGTCGCGGAAGTCCCGTCCCATGATGGCACCGAGACGGGCCAGGCGCCCGGCTTCGCCCTCGGCCTCCGCCGCATAGCGCAGCACGTTGCGGCCATTGTTCTCCAGGCTGAAGGAAACGTGCGGATTGGCCATGGCGAGGCGCTTGACCACGTCGGTCACGGCCATGCTCTCGGAGCGTTCGCCTTTCATGAATTTCAGGCGCGCAGGCGTCGCGTGGAACAGGTCGCGCACTTCGATACGCGTGCCGGTTTCGCCCCGGCCGGTGAAAGCCGCGGGCCGGGGGCCTTCGATCCGCCCGGCCTCGATGAAGATGTCGGCCGCCTCTTCTCCGGCGGCGCGCGACGTAATGGTCATGCGGCTGACCGAGGCGATAGAGGGCAGCGCCTCACCGCGAAAGCCCATCGTGTGGATGTTCAGCAGGTCCACCCGGCCATCCTGTCCGGCCGAGAGTTTCGAGGTTGCGTGCCGGTCCAGCGCGAGCAGCAGATCGTCCGCGCTCATGCCGCAACCATCATCCTCGATCGTCATCCGTTTCAGGCCGCCCGCCTCGATCGCGATGTCGATCCGCGTGGCCCCGGCGTCCAGCGCATTCTCGGCGAGTTCCTTCACCGCCGCCGCCGGGCGTTCAACCACTTCACCTGCCGCAATCCGGTTCACGACATCGGGCGGCAGTTTGCGGATCTGGGGACGGGGACGCACGGAATCAGCCATGCTTCAATCTTACCCTGCCGGGCCGGTTTTGTCCCCCGGCGCGCGGCAGGACTCCGCCCTGCCCATCCCTGCGGCAATAAGCCAAAAACTGTGTAAAATCAGTGCGGTGCGATGGATTTTCACGTCCGGGCGGTGCCCGGAACATGCTTGCCCGGCCGCCTTAACATGCTGTTTTAAAAGTCTTTTTTGCCCATCTCACGTCCCTGTTGAGCGTGTTTGCATTGTCGGGCAAGACGGATCAGTATGCATTCGAAATCACAGTCCGAGGCCTTGATTCTATGCGACTTTCTCTCGTTTCCGCTTCTCTTATCGTTCTTGCTGGCATGACCGCAGCCTGCGGTGGCTCCGGCGACAGTTCCGCCCCCGCAGCGCCTGCTGCGGAAACACCGGCTGCAACGCCGGCACCGGAAGCGGCAGCTCCGGCGGCGGAGACACCCGCCGAACCGTCGGCCGTGCCGACTGCTGCCCCGGCCGACGCCGACACCAGCGAAGGCTCGCCCGAATTTGCCAGCCTGCCTGCACCGTACAACACGGCCGACTATGCGCGCGGCCGGCGGACGTTCAAACTCTGCCAGTCCTGCCACACGACGGCAGAAGGCGCCGGCGCGCTGGTGGGTCCGAACCTCTACGGCCTGTTCGGGCGCGAAGCCGGTACGTCCGAGGGCTTCCAATATTCGGACGCCCTGAAGGAAGCCGACTTCATCTGGACGCCTGACAAGGTCGATCACTGGCTGGAGAACCCGCAGACCTTCCTGAAAGGCAACCGGATGACCTTTGCCGGTGTCCGCCGTCCTGACGACCGGACCGCAGTCATCGCCTACCTGATGACCCAGACGGGTTACACGGGCGAATAAGCCCTGAAGGTTAGCGGCGCACAGTCACGGCGAGCAGGATTGCCTGCTCGTCGAACTCGCCGCCGAATTCCTCCCGGTAGCCGACCGATACGTCCGCGGCAGGGAAGTGGTAGCCGATCTGGGTCTCGGTCTTGATCGAATTTGCAGACTGGCGCCCATATTCCAGCCATACCTGCTCTGTCGTGAAAAAGTTGCCGCCAAGGTCGCTGCCGTAGCCGAACTCAAAGCGCTGGCGGTCACATCCGCCTTCCTGATGAATCCAGGCCGCGTCAGCGAAGAGGTAATAATTGCGGGTCTTGTAGACGCCGCTGCGTCCGGCGGAGACGCGCGCTTCGCCGCCCGCCCCCTGGCACCCGAACACGCCGGCCAGTGTCGTGCCGTGCAGGACGGCAGCTTCGGCGCCGATGGCCCAGCCCTTGCTGTTTGACCAGAGCTGGCGCCGTGCGGAGAGGCGATAGGCATCGCGATCCTGCGTGCCGCCATCATAGCGCACGCTTTCCGCCTTGCCGGTGACCATCCAGCCGCCGCCGAGGCCATACTCGCCATAAAGATCCGCGCGGCGTCCATCTTCGCCGTCCAGTCTTTCGGCGGATAGATTGACGCGCGCATAGATATCCCCTTGCCGCTGCGCCCATGGGCCGGCCTCTGCCGAACCGGCGACGGCCAAAGCCGACAAGCATATTCCCCTCAATCCCCGCATGACTTTCGGCTAGCAGGGATTGAGGGGAGCGACCAGCAGACTCTCCTGGGGGTTGACGCGCTACAGGTCCCAGGACGCGTTCTGCAGGACGATGCGGTATCCATCCGGGTCTTCAAAGGTCACGCCCTTGTCGTCCCAATAGGAATTGAAGGCGGGAACGGGCAGGAAACCGGCGGCGCGCAGGCGGCGGTAGACCGCGTCGAACCGGTTTCGCTGTGGCAGGTAAAAGACGAGCAAATTGTCTTCGGTCGGCGCGCGCCCTGCGATGTGCCCATGTGCCACCGTGAATTCGAGGTGGTATGGCGCGTTCGGATGCCCCAGCATCACGCCGTCGAAGTTTCCGTGGCCACCGAATTCGTAGAGCACCCTGAACCCGAGACCATCGCGATAGAATGGCAGGAGGGCATCAAGGTTGTCCGTAGGCCGCGCAATGCGGATTCGCGCCTGTTCCAGTGTCATGGCGAGGTCTCCCTGTTCGTCTCAGGGCCGCCTTGTGGGACCTCAACCAAGGTTTAGGTCAAGCAGGAAAACTGCATTTCCAAAAACAAAAACCCCCGCACGAGGCGGGGGCTTTCTCCCAGGGTATTTACCGAACCGCTTCTTAGAGGCGGAAACGGATCTGGTCAGACCAGAAGCGCTCAAGGCGCGTGATGGTCTTGTTCAGCTGCGAGAGGTCGTCCGGACGCACGCTGGCTGTCGGCTCAAGCGCATTGGCCTGCTTCTCGAAGAGTTTCGCGACACGGGCGCGGACTTTCAGGCCGCGCTCAGTCAGGCGCAGCGTGACTGTGCGCTTGTCATCTTCAGAGCGGGTCTGGATCAGATAACCGCCTTCCTGCAGCTTCTTGACATTGTAGGACAGGCTGGTGCCGGCAAAAGCACCCCGGGCACGCAGGACCGAAGCCGGAGCCTCACCCTCGCCGATCTCGTAGATCAGCAGCGCCTGGACGCCTGTCAGCGAGCGTTCGCCGCCACGTTCAAGATCGTCTTTGACAACATCGTGAAGACGACGGTGCGCTTGTTCAAGAAGAGAGAGAGACTTCAGGAAAGACTCGCCCAGGCTCAGTTCTGCAGTTTCC
>MDTG01275269.1_pt1 | contig 32503 bp, 25 predicted proteins | sample 811421 | NCBI WGS metagenome assembly MDTG01 (sample SAMN05326645, study PRJNA326480) | marine metagenome | isolation source: seawater | place: Pacific Ocean: South East | collected 2011
CGTTGACTCGTCATTTTGGTTTTGATCTGCATCGGGAGCCTGACTTTCCGGTGCTGCTTCTACAGGCATATACACAGGAATTGCGATATGATCTGCATACTTTTTAATGACGCTTTTAATTCTAAAGCCGCTCGCAAATTCTTTTTCATCGTCTTTTAGAAACAAAGTAATTTGAGTGCCCGGCTCAGGTTTCTCACCTACCTCTAAGCTGTAGTTAGCCTCGCCTTTGCTTTTCCAAATAGTGGCCTCTTTAGCAGGCCGACCCGCGCGACGTGTCAGGACCTCAACTTTATCAGCAACAATAAATGCCGAGTAAAAACCCACGCCAAATTGTCCAATCAATTGCGAATCTTTTTGTTCATCTCCCGTCAGCTTTTCAAAGAATTGAGCAGTACCTGATTTCGCTATAGTTCCGAGATTATTGATAACCTCTGCGCGAGACATTCCGATACCAGTATCCGATATCGTTATAGTTGACTTGGCAGTGTCGAAGTCGATGTACACACTTGGTTCTTCGTTCCCCAGCAACTTAGGATTGGAAAGTGCGGCAAACCTGAGCTTGTCGGCCGCATCCGAGGCATTTGAAATTAACTCTCTAAGAAAGATCTCTTTATTGCTGTAGAGAGAATGAATCATTAAATGCAGGAGTTGCTTTGCTTCTGTTTCAAACCCTCGAGTTTCTTTTTTCGTTTCTTGTGCTTTAGCCATTAACATTCCCTATATACTTACAGCTGAAAATTGGATTAGACGTCTCAAAGACATTTACTGATTCTTTCAAGAAATGGGGGCCCAGTTTTATTTTTCAAGGGAAAGGCGACCCTAATTTAGCCTGCTTGGCCGAGCAAGGATCGTTACTAAGGGAGACACGGAGGCCAATAGCCTGTGGTAATAAATGTTTCTAGCTTTATTGGCGCGCAAACTAACTAGTCGAGTGGTGGATAGCCGCGATAGAAATCTATCGCATCGGCTTTGCGCTGAGCGATTGTCGTATAGAAGCTTCGCCTACCTTCGATCAGTCGTACAAAGTCTCTAGCGCTTTTAATAACTCGTTCATCTGTTGACTCACCAGCTTCGTTCGCTGCCTCGAGCGCAGAGTCGAACTCTTGCAGCGCCAATTCAGACCTAGCTAAAAATAATAAAGTGTCATTTTTGTCACTTAGCTCGCCCTTTTCAAGTGCATTATTGAATGCTTCACTTGCAAGCTCATAGTTATTCATCACGTAATGTATATAACCTAGGGTGTCGTAGCTGTTGCCTGTCTCGTCAAGTTCTGCAGCTTGTGTGGCCGGCTGAACAGCTTCTTCAACCTCGTTAGAGATCAACAACATTTGCGCAAACGTTGTAACATTATCCACATCTGCCTCAATAATCTCTCGATCGATCCCCTCGGAAATTATCTTCGCACCCGAATACGGCGCCTCTAAACCTGCCATTGACTGCCCCAAATTGAGGTAGCGTGTTTCGTCATCCATGAGACCTTTAAGATAATAAAGATTGAGGGACTGGACTCGCCGAGGTTCGTCCTCCAGAGTCGCATATATTGCACTTAAATTCTGCCAGTCCGTTGGATTATCGAACTTGACGATCATCGTCTTTGTAAGATCTAAGGCGCTCTCGAAATCCTCAAGAGTGAAATAAAGGCCGTTAAGATAGGCATAATCATCCCTACCTAACTCCTCCCCCTCCGTAAGCACAATATCCATATAACTGAGCCAGAGAGGCAGCGACTCCGGATATTGCTCTAGTTGATAGTAAGCGTAGGATAGGCCACGGAAGACCAAGTCATCCTCTACTAACGATAGGTCCCGCCACTCTTGATAATAACGAATCGAGTTGTCCCAATTCTCTTCAGCGGCATACAGCTGCCCCAATGAACGCAGCGTCCGAAGTCGTGTATCCTCTCTGAGCGTTTCTATGGTGAGTATTTCCTCAAAAATACCAAGAGCGCCCGAATAATCTTCAATCGTTAGATAATAATTGGTAAAAAAGCTCAGTACTGTAGACTTTTCGAAATCATTCATTCTTTCATATCGACGCTCGTAAAGCTCATCAAGCGCCTCTTTGGCTCCCGAAAGGTCAGGCTCGTCTTCCTCGTCTTCTGGCGACATCATCTCTTGAATCTCGCTTACGGCGCGCATAACCTGTGGCCCAAGGGTCCCTGAGGTCCTAGCTGCAGGCGGTTTCCTCTGCTCTTCACCAGCGAGTCCTATTGACAAAAAAACGAAAGTTGCCAAAACAACTATAAAAAGCCGTGCTATGACACCTTTAATAAAGAAGAACATACTTTTAATCCTCTAGCTGGTACCTAAAAAGGTACTGAACTCCCGGAACATCTACTCCAACGCCATCAATTACGCGAGGCTGAAACTTAAATCGCGCAGCTGCTCTCTCGGAAGATCTATCAAAAATTGATTGTGGTTCCGCATCAACAACTTCAATGGTCTCTTCAACGACATTACCCAATCCGTCAACAGTAAAGCTCACAAGACACCAACCTTGGATTCCGCGCTGAGCAGCTCGTGTGGGGTATTGAGGCGCAATCGCGACCAATGGGAGATAATCTCCATCTGTAGCCGAAATAGAGGCATTACTCAGCTCTAACCCTGTGTCAATTTCAATACCACCCCGATCAATGTTAATTGCTGGACCTTCAGACAGGTTTATTTGCCTCTCGGGTGCCTCTTCTGGAACTTCGGTATTGTCTTCAATGGGTTCAGGTTTATCTATCTCTTCAACAACCTCCATCGCGATATCAGGCATCGTTGCGTCTACAATTTTTACAATAGACAGATTTTGCTCCAAGTCTCCCCCCGTAGCGATCAGAGCCTGCATGAAGTAGAACAAAGCAAGCGTTATTCCACACGCCATCGCCATCGATAAGGACCATCTCATTACAATCATCTTTACCCCTCCGCTGAAATCGACACGTCACCAATATTTGCCTCTCGCGCTGCCGCGAGAATCAGCATAACCTGTTCATTATCGGCGTTTGCGTCAGCTTGGATTATGACCGCAGAATTGGGCGCATCAACTAACCTTAATTCAAAACGGGCTCTTATAAATCTGGGATCAATTTGATCTCCGTCGATCCAAATGTCACCATTTTGACCGATGGCAATTAAGATCAAATCCCCTGAGGTAGCCTCTGCAGTGGAAGCTTCAGGTCGCGTAACCTCAATGCCCGCCTCAGTCACAAACACTGATGTAACAATGAAAAATATCAGAAGAATAAATACAACGTCTAACATTGGGGTTAAGTCGATTTCACCCGCCTCTTCAGCGTCTCTCTTCTTCATTAAACCTTGTTTCATTGTCTCAACCCTTGGTTTACTAGTTACTTAACGGCATTCGGTCTTCAAGCAAGTCCAAATCGCGATCCACTTTGGCTCGCAGATAATTGGAAGCAAATATTCCAGATATCGCTCCGACCATTCCCGCCATTGTTGGTATCGTTGCCTTCGAAACTCCTCCGGCCATGGATTTCGCATCCCCACCACCACTTACAGCCATGACGAAGAACACTTCTATCATTCCGGTAACGGTACCTATTAGCCCCAAAAGTGGACAAATAGTTACCAAGACTTCAATGATTGGCAGAGTGTTCCTTACGTCTAAAGAGATCTTAGATATCATCATTGTCCTGATCTGATGAGCGCTCCAAGACTTGGTGTCCGTTCTAGCACCCCATGCGGTCAAGGTTGATTTTACGTTCGCTTTGTGAGCCGTATTCAAGTACCAAATGCGCTCAAAAATTAAGGACCATTTGATAAGAAGGAGCCAGGCTATTAACCAAAGCACTGGACCTCCTCTGAGCATGAAATTGTTTACTGCATCTATAATGTCTAGTAATGCAAAATACATTTAAAACCCTCAGCGCTTAACGTTAGCTAGCAGCTTGTTGCTCTGCCTTTTGAGCAATCATCCCGGTTGCTTGCTCTTCAAGAATATGGATTATGTTATCCGCACGACTTTTTACCACCGTATGCATAAAGATAGTCGGAATTGCGACGACGATACCGAGCACAGTCGTCATTAGAGCAGACGAAATCCCTCCCGCCATTATAGTCGGGTCTCCAGCACCGAAAACCGTAATCTGCTGGAAAACCTGAATCATTCCAGTTACTGTTCCGAGAAGGCCTCCGAGCGGAGCGATTGTTGCGATCATCTTGATTAACGTTAAGAGGCTTTCCAACTGAGGTGTTTCCTGCAAGATGGCCTCCCCGAGCTTCAGCTCGAGCGTTTCTGTATCTGCATTGGGATTCTGATCAGCCACAAGTAAGACCCGTCCAAGCGGATTATTATCTATCGCTGCTTTACTCTTCAGCTGCCCACGCACTTTAATCGAGATAAACGTTAGCATTAACAGACGATAAAACCCCAACAAGATACCAACAATGCCAACACCAATGATTATAAATCCGATGGTTCCAGAGTTATTTTGAACTTGCTCAGGAACAGTGGGGAAATTTTTCAAATTCGCCATATAAGATCCACCAACTCCACCGGTCGGATCTATCGCGACACTCGTAAAACCCGACGTTGAATCTTGCAGGTCACCCGCTCCTGACAGGAGGTCTGAAGCAGGTTGCCTTGGTAGGATTTGTAAGTGGCCTATGTCACCGCTGTAGCTTAGGTACTGCCCATCAGCAATCGCATTAAAAGAACCAATTCTAGTGACTGGTAATTGCGCTAAGTCGCCACTTGGCGTCGCAACCTCGCCGTTATATGTGACAACTCGAGCTGATTCGGTCATTTCCTGTTGCATAAAAAACCAGAATCTCTCAATTTCAGAAATATTAAGTTGGTCTATCGTGCTGCCGGCTTTCTCAATAAAACCCTCAATCTCTTCCGAGCGACCCGAATATTGAGCGCTGATAAGGGAGTTTTGAAAGTTGCTTAAAAAATCTCCAGCCACACCTTGGAGGGTTCCAAATAATTCGTTCAAGTCGCCCCGACGGTCTCTCAAGATTTCCCGCTTGTCACTGATGATAATTTCGTTTGCTTCGAACTGATCACTTAGTTGACCCTGAGTCCTCTCTTGTTCGAGCATTCTTTCTTTAGTGGTGTCGAGAATTTCTTGTTGTCTCGCAGCATTCTGTTCGAACTCTCTTAATCTTTCCACATATTCTTCTGATTCTGCTACGCGATCATTTTCTACGAGATCGAGAAGCCCTGACAAAGACGTCGCCTCTTGGGCCGCAACTAAGTTAAAGCATAAACCCAAAACAAAGCCGCTTACGGCGATACTGTATAATTTAAATAGATTTTTCACTGTACATTCTCCGGCGCGATAATTGGCATCTCAAGCATTTTGGCAGCGTCGAGTCCAGAAGCCACTTTAATAGCAGATTGTGCTGCTGTCCTGTACTGACCAGCTGGGAGCTCGACCCACTGTCGTGCATTGTTATCCCACGTTCCAGTGACCTGACGGTCAGTTGTCTGATACATCAAGGCAACACGACCGATTCTAACGATCTCTACATCTCTCGTTATTCCAGCAATCTCAATGCTATCAGCATAAGTTTCAACAGTCCGCCCATAACTATTTTCCACCTGATATATCTGGAGAACCTGTCTGAACTTTTCAGCAATCGATACGTCAGGGTTTTCTATGGCGGCCTTCGCAAAGGCCAATCTGTTGGCACGTTCGTCCACAAGAAACGGAAAATCTAACGAGATAAACTGCTCCGCACTTGAGAGCATTTTATCCATTAGTAGAGGGATTTCTCGAGTTACTACCTCAACGTTTGCGATGGACTCGTCCAGAGCCTCAATATTATCTTCTTGAATGGAGATAGATCGTCGAAATCCCGCATTTAAAACGAGAAGCGCCTCCAAGTTATCGTTCTCCGCTTTAAATTCCTCGTAAGTTGAACTAGCGGAGTTTGCTAATCTACTAATCTCTTCTTGCGTAGATGCGGATGCGGAGTATTTTGCTCCGATAACATCCATAGCCTGATCTAAGATAGAACTATCAATGAGAATCTCAGCTGCGCGTAGGCTAGGACTGGTGATCACTAGCGCACAGGCAAGACCTGAGAAAAGCAGGTTGGTAATTCGACGATTTTTCATGTGCCATCCTATATTGTTTTTAATTATATTTATCTTGATGCCTAATCGAGCTTCTTACGAGACACAAAACTTGCATAACCTATTTAGACCGCAGATTGAAATCGGCCGCTTACTTAAGCGGCCAAAAGTGATCATGATTTTGTAGGCACTTCAATCAGTTTGCTAGGAATTCTCGTCAGATATTCAAAAAGAAATCATTTACTCAAACACCCAAGGATTAAGCCATAAAAATGTTCAAAATCCAAGCTTCAAAACCCCAATTTCTGTGGGATTCGCGACCAAAGAATATCACAAAAGCACCAGATGTGAAGCGGTTTTTAATTTGAAAAAATTACCATTTTGTGATTTCTTTTAGGCCTTCTCCAATCTCAGCCAAGCTGCGCACTGTCTTGACCCCAGCATCTTGTAACGCCGAGAATTTTTCATCGGCCGTTCCTTTTCCACCGGAAATAATCGCTCCAGCATGCCCCATCCTTTTTCCCGGTGGGGCTGTTACGCCTGCAATGTAGGACACAACCGGCTTAGTTATGTGTTTCTTTATGTAAGCAGCTGCCTCCTCTTCAGCGGTGCCGCCAATTTCTCCGATCATTACAATCGCTTCAGTTTGAAAATCGGATTCGAACAATTCCAAGACATCGATAAAGTTTGATCCCGGAATTGGATCTCCACCGATTCCTACACATGATGATTGGCCAAAACCGTAGTCACTTGTCTGCTTCACAGCCTCGTATGTCAGTGTTCCCGAGCGAGAAACAATACCAACTTTTCCAGGCATGTGAATATGTCCCGGCATAATACCTATTTTACTCTGTCCAGGGGTGATAACGCCTGGACAATTTGGTCCGATAATACGGACACCAAGCTGGTCACAACGTGCTTTTGCTACCAACATATCCAAGGTAGGGATGCCTTCTGTTATACAAACAATTAACTTTATATTTGAGTTAGCCGCTTCAAGTATTGAGTCTTTACAGAATGGTGCCGGCACATAGATAACAGACGCATCGGCTTGAGTCTCCTCGTAGGCCTCAGCTACGGTATTGTAAACCGGAAGCCCCAAGTGCTTTTGGCCGCCTTTTCCTGGTGTAACACCTCCAACCATTTTAGTTCCGTATTCTATTGCTTGCTCAGAATGAAAAGTACCCTGGGAGCCGGTAAAACCCTGGCAAATCACTTTTGTCTCACTATTTATAAGAATACTCATTTGCTTCCACCCGCTGTTGCGACAACTTTTTCAGCTGCATCGGAAAGACTCGATGCCGCAATTATATTAAGGCCACTTTTATCTAAAACCGCTCGCCCAACGTCTGCGTTATTTCCCTCTAACCTGACAACCACAGGAACCGCAACGCCAACTTCCTTCACTGCGCCAATGACGCCCTCGGCGATCAAATCACAGCGAACAATTCCGCCAAAAATATTAACAAGGACAGCCTCAACTTTTTCATCTGACAAGATAAGTTTAAAAGCTTCAGTGACTCGCTCTTTTGTGGCGCCGCCACCAACATCAAGAAAATTAGCTGGACTTCCTCCATGCAGCTGGACGATATCCATCGTGCCCATAGCTAATCCTGCACCATTAACCATACACCCTATGTTGCCATCAAGAGCTACATAATTAAGCTCCCATTCTGCAGCCGCAGCTTCACGAGCATCCTCCTGACTTGGATCTCGCATCGTTTGCAGACCTGGCTGACGATACAGCGCGTTTCCGTCCGCGTTAATTTTCCCATCAAGACAAATTAAATTGCCGGATTTTGAAATTACGAGAGGATTGATCTCTAGCAACGCCAGATCCAAGTCTTGGAAAAGCTGGGCAAGATTAAGAAACAGTTTCGTGAACTCTTTAATTTGCTCTTTGTTGAGCCCCAATTTAAAGGCCAACTCTCGACCTTGATAATCGGACGCTCCCGATAGCGGGTCAATTACTGCTTTCAAGATTTTCTCAGGAGATTCATGTGCAACTTTTTCAATCTCAACTCCACCCTCTGTTGAGGCCATGAAAACTATTCGGCGTGTAGAGCGATCAACTACCGCACCGAGATATAACTCCTCTGCTATGTCAGTACATTCCTCAACCAGAATTTTACTTACAGGCTGACCTTTAACGTCAGTTTGATAGGTCACTAAATTCTTACCAAGCCATCGATTCGCAAACTCTTCAGCCTCAATCGGAGAATTTACGAGCTCTACACCTCCTGCCTTGCCTCGACCACCTGCATGGACTTGTGCCTTGACCACCCACTTATCGCCACCAAGAGTTTCAGCGGCTGTTTTTGCATCCGCTGCGGCATCAACGGCAATCCCTTTCGAGACAGGTAGGTCGTAGTCTGCAAACAACTTCTTTGCCTGATATTCGTGTAAATTCATTAAAAATCCCTTGTTTAAGAAGAATATAAATAGTTCATCGTCGGAGGATTACTGCAACAATCGCTAGCGTCGTTTTCTGTTTCCAATATGAATCGCATGACCATTTGCTGCAAGCGCAGCCTCGTGAACCGCTTCAGACAGCGCGGGATGCGAAAACATCGTGAGTCCTATGTCCTCGGCACTAGCACTAAATTCCATCGCAATCACGATCTGCTGCAATAAATCGGCCGCGCTTGCACCTACTATATGGCACCCTAAAATTCTATCGGTGTTTGAATCAGCAAGAAGTTTAACCATCCCTTCAGCATCATTTGCTGCGAGTGCTCTGCCACTGGCTGCAAATGGGAATACGCCAACATTGAACTCAATTCCATCGGCCTTTAACTCTTCCTCGTTCTTGCCCACCCACGCAACTTCAGGATGTGTATAAATCACAGACGGAACGAGATCATAATTAACCTGGGTCATTTTCCCGGCAATTCGTTCTGCTACCATGACACCTTCTTCTGACCCCTTATGGGCGAGCATTGGACCTCTAGTGACGTCCCCCACTGCATAGATCGACGGCAAATTGGTTTCACAGTGGGCGTTTACTTTAATTCGGCCTCGATCGTCGAGCTCAATCCCCAATCCGTCGTCTAATAGGTCGTCTAAATAAGGCCTTCGTCCAACCGCAACTATTACCTTGTCAAATGTGATTTGGTGATCGCCCTGAGAATTTGAAAACTCAACGATCACTGTTCTATTGGCTCCACCAGAAACATTGCTCCCGGTAACACGTGATCCAAGTTGAATATCGAGGCCCTGCTTTTTGTATATTTTTAACGCTTCTTTAGCGATTTGTTTATCCGCCATTGGCAGAAATTCATCGAGCGCTTCCAAGACAACCACCTGGGAACCCAGCCTCGCCCAAACACTCCCAAGCTCTAATCCAATAACGCCCGATCCTATCACCCCGAGTCGTTTTGGAACCTCATCAAAATCGAGAGCCCCCGTCGAGTCCACTACAACCTCATTGTCAACAGGAGTTGGAGCGATGGTGATCGGGACCGATCCTGACGCAATTATTATATTTTTTGCTGAGACATTGAAAACAGTACCATCCTGGGCGGTTATTCGTATTTGGTTGTCGCCTAAAACTGTACCAATCCCAGACAACCCATCAACCTTATTGGCCCCAAACAGGCTCTTAATGCCGCCAGTAAGCTGACTTACAACTGAATTTTTTCTGTCCATCATTTTTGCGACATCAATTTTTGGCTTACCGACTTTTATTCCATGAATATCAAAGCCCTCTTGGGCTTCATGAAATTTATACGATGAATCTAGTAAGGCTTTCGATGGTATGCAACCAACATTGAGGCAGGTACCGCCAAATTTGGTTTGATTATCTTCGTCAACCCACTTTTCAACGCAGGCTGTTGTTAAACCAAGTTGTGAAGCTCGAATAGCGGCAACATAACCTGCAGGACCAGATCCAATAACGACAACATCGTAATGTTTACCCATCATTAATACCTTGTGTTACTTATTTTGAATTAAAGTTCTAAAACCAATCTAATTGGATCCTCAAGAAGCTCCTTGATCGCTACAAGAAACATTACAGCCTCCTTCCCATCGATCATGCGATGATCATATGACAAAGCCAAGTACATCATTGGTAGAATCTTGACCTCCCCATCAACAGCCATAACCCGATCCTGAATTTTATGCATTCCTAAAATAGCAGTTTGAGGTGGATTTAAAATTGGCGTGGATAGAAGTGAGCCGAATACTCCACCATTGGAAATAGAAAAAGTTCCTCCAGTCATTTCATCAATCGAAAGCTTTCCGTCACGCGCTTTTTCTCCAAACTCACTAATTTTTTGCTCAATAGAAGCAAGCCCCAAATGATCAGCATCGCGTATAACTGGCACTACTAAACCGCGCGGAGAGGAAACTGCAATACCTATATCTTGATAACCATGATAAACAATATCCTGCTCATCTAGGGAGGCGTTTACCGCGGGGAATCGCTTGAGAGCTTCAATTGCGGCCCTAACAAAAAACGACATAAATCCAAGACGCACTCCATCATGCGCTTTCTCAAATTCACTCTTGTACCGGTTCCTGATTTCCATTACCGGAGACATGTTGATTTCATTAAATGTTGTCAACATGGCTGTTGATTGAGTGGCATGAAGCAACCTTTCCGCAACACGTGAGCGGAGCCGGCTCATTGGAACACGTTCCTCAATCCTTCCCGAGGACGAGGCTTGCGTATCACTGCTAAGTTCAGTTTTGTAAATTGCACCTAAAACGTCTTCCTTGGTGATTCTTCCACTCTTTCCGGTGCCATCTACCACATCACTTGTTAAATTGTTCTCTGCCATTAATTTTTTTGCAGACGGACTGGGCGCAGAATTTGAAATTTCCACCTGAGGTTTTTCTTCTTCATCAACCGTTTTTGAATGATCTTCGGGCTCGACGCTTGAAATATCTTGTGCAGCAACAGTAGCGATCGCTTGATTACTTACAATTGTGTCCCCAGTGACCTTGAGTATCTCGTTGAGCACCCCGTCAGTAGGCGAAACAACTTCTATTACGACCTTGTCCGTCTCAATATCAACCAAAAGCTCATCTCGAGAAACTGGATCTCCAACACTTTTATGCCACGTAGCGATCGTGCCGTCCGGGACCGATTCGGGTAGGGTCGGAGCCTTTATTTCAATTGTCATGTTGATTCCTTTTTTAATTCCTCGTCAAAACTTTGTTTCAAACCTTTCCGATACTCAAAGCATCATCGATAAACTCTTCCTGCTGCCTCAAATGAAGAGCCGCATAACCTGCTGCGGCAGCAGCAGATGCTTCACGCCCAGCATACCCCAACGTGAGCCCATCATAGGCTTCATTAACACCTCGGAAGAAATGATGTTGGCTGGAATACCAAGCGCCTTGGTTCCTTGGCTCTTCTTGGCACCAGACAACTTCCTCAACATTACCATAGCGTTTGAGCGTTTCACGATATTCGTCGTGCGGAAATGGATACAGCTGCTCGAGTCGAACAATTGCGATGTCCTTTATATTTTTTTCTCGTCTCGTCTTCAGCAGATCATAAAAAACCTTGCCAGAGCAAACAATCACCTTTCGCACCTCTTTCGGCTCAATCTCATCAATTTCATCTAAGACAACTTTAAAGCTACCTTCAGCTAAATCCTCGAGCGTGGATGTGGTTTCTTTATGTCTTAAAAGGCTTTTTGGCGACATAACAATTAAAGGCTTTCGCATGGGACACAACACTTGTTTTCTAAGCATGTGAAAAACTTGGGCCGACGTAGTTGGCAAACACACTTGTATATTATGTTCAGCACATAACTGTAAAAACCTCTCAAGCCGTGCAGACGAGTGCTCGGGACCTTGACCTTCGTACCCGTGAGGCAACAAAAGAGTTAAACCACAAAGGCGTTGCCACTTATGCTCTCCGCTGGTTATAAACTGGTCTATGACGACCTGGGCAGAATTAGCGAAATCTCCAAATTGCGCTTCCCATACAACCAACGCATTTGGCACTGTGGTCGCATACCCATATTCAAAAGCCAGAACCGCTGCCTCGGATAATAGAGAATCATAAATTCGAAATCGACTCTGATCCGATTGCAATTCTTGCAATGGAATATAAGCATCACCTGTTTTTTGATCATGGAGAACAGCATGGCGATGGGAAAATGTTCCTCGACCAACATCTTGCCCGGTGATGCGTACAGAATTACCACTTGTCAAAATAGTTGCATACGCAAGACTCTCAGCGAACCCCCAATCTATAGGTAGTTTGCCGTCAGCCATTGCAGCTCTATCTGCAATAACCTTACTGACCTGACGTTGAAGAGAGAAGTTTTTTGGGAGCTCGGTCAATTTTCGAGCAAGGGCCTTCAAGTTCTCAAGCGGCATCGAAGTGTTATAATGAGAGCTCCACTTGTGCCCAATATAAGGGCTCCAATCGATAAACAACTCGACCGAAGACTCCTTGACTAAGCTTTTTACAACGTGTTCACCGGTATCCAACGCATCACGATAGGCCTTATTCAGCTCATCAGATTCGGATTTTGTCATCAACCCAAGTTCCGCGAGCTTTTCTGCATAAAGAACTCTCGTTGACTTATGCTGCTTCACCGCATGATACATAATCGGCTGCGTTGAACTCGGCTCATCAGTCTCGTTGTGACCTCGGCGGCGGTAGCACACTAAATCAATAACAACATCTTTTTTGAAGCTGTTACGAAACTCCAGAGCTAGTTGAGTGACAAATAAAACTGCTTCAGGATCGTCGGCGTTCACGTGAAAGATTGGCGCTTGCACCATGCGCGCGACATCGGTGCAGTACTCCGTTGATCGAGCATCATCCTGACGACTGGTGGTAAATCCAACCTGATTGTTAACGATTATGTGAATAGTGCCGCCTGTTAGATAACCTCTCGTTTGCGACATTTGAAAGGTTTCCATCACCACGCCTTGCCCGGCAAAAGCAGCGTCCCCGTGAATGATAATTGGCAAGACTTGCTCACCACCAACATTTTCCCTTCGAACTTGACGAGCTCGCACAGACCCTTCAACAACAGGCGCAACTATTTCCAAATGTGACGGGTTAAATGCCAATGCCATATGGACTTCGCCTCCGGAGGTCATGATGTTTGACGAAAACCCTTGGTGATACTTTACGTCCCCCGAGCTTTCGTAAACAGCTCGTCCTTCAAATTCATCGAATAACTCTGCAGGGTTCTTACCCAGCAGATTCACCAGAACATTTAACCTTCCCCTGTGGGCCATACCCAAAACGATCTCTTTGGTACCGAGACTCCCTGCTCGCTGCACTATTTCATCAAGTGCTGGAATTAAGCTTTCACCGCCCTCAAGCCCAAACCGCTTAGTGCCCGGATACTTCGAGTCTAAATGTTTTTCGAGCCCTTCCGCAGCTGTCAGTCTTTCGAGAAGATGAAGTCGAACGTCAGACGCAAAACCAAAATAACCCCTATTTGATTCGATTCTAGACTGAATCCACTGCTTTTCTTCGAGGTTAACAATGTGCATATATTCATAGCCAATCGACCCACAATAAATCCGCTCAAGCGTATCTACGATATCTTGCAGGGACGCCATTTCGTCGGAGGAGAATAGAGAAGCAGTTTGAAACTCAGAGCCTAAGTCCAGCGATGAAAAGTCATGGAACGCAAGCTCGAGATCGGGGACCTTTTCGCGATGCATAATTCCGAGTGGGTCCAGACTTGCTTTTTGATGCCCTCTCACTCGATAGGAGCTAATAAGATGAGGTATGTTGACTTGCTTGCCGGCATGTATAGAGTCGACGGCAACCCCAGCGTCATGAGTTCGGCCTGGGGATCGATTCCTTCCAAGAGAAACAAAAAGCTCTTTGATGGCGGCATGAGAGACCTCTTCACAGTTGGCAGAGCCAACATGGTCGAGCGAGGAAAAAAAATTCCTCCACTCTTCAGAGATCTGATCCGGTCTAACTAAGAACGTTTCGTATAGTGCTTCCACATATTCAGAATTTCCACCAGAAAGGTGGCCCGTGCGCCACAGAGCTTCCATTGCTGTGTTGTCCATCGATTCCATTGCTGCGAGCTCTCCAGATTGTGCTTAGCGTGAGGCGGAAATTTTATTTTCTAGTAAACCCAGTTTAAGCGTTATTTTCAATTAGCATCGATTTAATGTGACCAATAGCTCTGGTGGGATTTAAACCTTTTGGGCAAACTGAAACACAGTTCATTACTCCTCGGCACCGAAAAACGCTGAACGGGTCTTCTAAATTTGATAAGCGCTCAGTCTCAGCATTGTCACGACTATCGGCTAAAAACCGATACGCTTGCAGCAAGCCTGCAGGCCCGATAAATTTATCAGGATTCCACCAAAAAGACGGACAACTCGTTGTACAACAAGCACACAAAATACACTCGTAGAGCCCATCAAGCTTTGCCCTCTCCTCAGGAGACTGCAACCTCTCAATGGCCGGCAAAGCATCATTATTAATTAAAAAAGGCTTAACTTTTTCAAATTGCTTGTAAAAGGCAGACATATCAACAATAAGATCGCGAATAACTGGGAGCCCAGGCAAAGGTCTAAGAACCAGCGCTTTGCCCGGCTTGACAGCGTCAGACAACGGCGTGATGCAAGCCAACCCGTTCGTGCCATTAATGTTCATTCCGTCAGAACCGCAAACGCCTTCTCGGCAAGAACGTCGATACGTAATTGAGGGGTCCTGCTCCTTTGCTAGGGCGAGCACATCAAGAACCATCAGGTCTTTGCCCTCAGGGATTTCGATCTGCAAATCGACCATTCGCGGCTTTAAATCAGTTTCAGGGTTATATCTGTAAATGCTCAGTAACATGCTAGCCTTTCCTCTTTTTACAATCGCAGTCGTAAGACCTCTGCCTTACCCTTCTGCAAACAGATATAGACAACTTTCTAATAAGTTCTAGCCATCGGCTCAAACGTATCCACTTGCTTCGGTGAAAAATTTACGTCTCTTTTTCCAATACTCTTGTCTCTGGGATTATAAATCGAGTGACACAACCAATTTTCATCATCTCTTTCTCGAAAATCGTCCCGCGCGTGAGCTCCCCTACTTTCGGTCCTAGCCTCTGCTGATATAGCAGTCGCGTCTGCTACCTCCAAGAGATTTTGAAGCTCGAGAGCTTCAATGCGCGCAGTATTAAAAGTGTTAGTTTTATCAATAAGGTGCACATTCCCAATCCGTTCGCGAAGAGACTCCAGCTTCTTGATTCCTTCTTTCATAAAGTCGCCTTTGCGGAAAACTCCGAAATAATTTTGCATGACAGATTGAAGCTCTGAACGCAGAGCTGGAACACTCTCCCCATTATTACTTTCATTCAGCGTTCGCAAACGCGACATTGCTATTTCAATATCACTTTCAGTTGCAATCCGCTGCTCAACACCCTGCTCTAAAACTTCCTGAATGTGCTTCCCTGCAGCTCGACCGAAAACCACTAAATCAAGAAGGCTGTTGCCTCCTAGACGATTCGCCCCATGGACCGATACACATGCGGCTTCACCCACAGCATAGAGCCCTTGCACAGGCCGGCACGTTCCGTCTTCAGATAGAGTTAATGCCTCGCCGTTAACGTTAGTCGGAATACCGCCCATCATATAATGGCAGGTCGGAACAACCGGAATAGGTTCCTCGACTGGATCAACATGGGCGAAAGTTCGGGACAGCTCAAGAATCCCCGGGAGCTTTGCGTTCAGAACGTCTTCCCCTAGATGATTCAATTTTAACATCACGTGATCGCCCGCCTCTCCGCACCCTCTCCCCTCAAGTATCTCAATCACCATTGAGCGGGCGACGACATCTCTGCCGGCTAGATCTTTTGCGTTTGGCGCATACCGTTCCATGAACCGTTCGCCATCTTTATTAATCAGGTAACCCCCTTCACCGCGACAACCTTCGGTCACTAACGTCCCGGCACCATGGATACCTGTTGGATGAAATTGCCACATCTCCATATCTTGCATTGGAAATCCTGCTCTGATTGCCATGCCAATTCCATCACCCGTGTTAATCAGCGCATTGGTTGTCGACGCGTAAATACGGCCCGCCCCGCCCGTAGCAAACACAGTAGCTTTTGATTTAATAGCAACAACTTCGCCAGTTTCGATACAAATTGCAATTACTCCAACCACGACCTGGTCCTGATTCTTTATGAGGTCGACCGCATACCACTCGTTTAAAAACTCTGTGTTATTTTTCAAGTTACCTTGATAAAGCGTATGCAAGAGCGCATGCCCGGTTCTGTCAGCAGCAGCACACGTGCGAGCAGCCTGCCCGCCCTTTCCAAAACTCTTGGACTGACCGCCAAACGGACGTTGATAAATCCTGCCGTTATCATTACGAGAAAATGGTAAACCCATGTGCTCGAGCTCAAAAACTGTCTGGGGTCCTTCACTACACATATATTCAATGGCGTCCTGATCACCGATATAATCTGACCCTTTCACAGTGTCGTACATGTGCCATCGCCAGTCGTCATTAGGATCATCGCTGGCAATTGCACATGTGATCCCACCTTGCGCGGAGACCGTGTGCGATCTCGTCGGGAAAACCTTCGAAATTACTGCAGTTTTGTATCCTGACTGAGATAGTTGAAGCGCTGCCCGGAGACCTGAACCGCCACCGCCAACTATAACCGCGTCAAAAAATATGTTTCGCATTTATTTACTCCAGACGATCTGAAAACCCCAAACTAAGTAGACTAAAATCACTATGATACAAAAACCGAGGAAACTCAGTCTGAGGCTGGTTCCATGCCTACCAAAATGAGATTTGGTCAAATAGTCGGTGGCTACCGTCCACATTCCAATCCAGGAGTGAGCACACAAAGCTAATAGAGCCAAACTTGTTCCTATTTTCATCGACAGTCCATCAAATAAAAGGCTCCACTCCGCAAACTCCAATGAGGGCGAACTCACGAACACCCAACCCAAAACGAGGACATACAGTCCCAGCACCACGGCGCTTGCTCGCTGTATGAGCCAATCAGACAGCCCGGACCTGCTGAAATTAGTTGCACTACTCACCATAACCAAACCCCTGCAAGCAGACTTGAGATCGTCGCAACGGCGATGGTTGCTTGTGACGCCAAGTGCGCAGATCTCAAGTCCTCGCCAAAGCCCCAATCCATAATTAAGTGTTTCACACCAGCAACAAAGTGATAAATCAGACCTGAAACTATGAGCCAAACTAATATTTTTAAACCAGGAGACTGAAAACTGGAACGCACTAGTTCGAAACTGGATTGAGACTCAAGGGAAGCCTGGAGCAGAAAAAGTAAAACCCCGATCCCAAAAAAGACACCCACTCCTGAAACCCGGTGCAAAATCGAAGCAATCGCCACAAGCGGCCATTTATACTGGAACAAATTTAAATAAATTGGTCTATCGTCTTTCACTGGATTTGTCTCCTCGAATCCAAACACGGCCTAGTGACCTGACTAGGTCATGAGAAAAATTGCTAAGCTACATAAACTATCTGATATAATTATATTTTTTCAAATTATAAGCTTGCTGACCGCCTAATTCAACTTTCTAACCCTCTATCTTGACAATATATTACCGTAGTAAAATTGTCATCGCGACCTGCAACAAATATATACAGTCTCAGCCTTAGATTTTGAATTCAGCAAGCCAAGCGCTATACTTCAATATTGTTAAAATCACCCTCAAAAAATTTGCTTTCGATATCTTTGCGCGCTATCTACTAAAAAAGGGTCTTTGTAGGGCTAACGACTTAACGAGTAAATTAGTTTATCTGAGACATTGAATAACAAAAGACCTGTAAATTACTAATTATAATAATATTTATAATAGATTCTTGGGAACTACACATGACCAACAAAAAAGCCGAGCTACACTTCACTGACACCACCACTCCTCTCGAATTACCGGTAATCAGCGGCACGGTCGGTCCAGATGTTGTGGATGTCCGAAGCCTTGTGAGCAAGGGAATTTTTACATTTGACCCCGGATTTGTCTCAACTGCTTCATGTGAATCAGAAATCACTTATATTGACGGAGATAATGGAATTTTACTCCATCGCGGTTATCCTATCGAGCAGCTAGCTGAGAAGGCCTCTTTTCTCGATACCTGCTTTTTACTTTTAAACGGTGAACTCCCGACTGCTCGAGAAAAAGCAGAGTTTGAAAACACGATTCGATACCACACCATGGTCGATCAACAAATACATGAATTTTTTAAGGGGTTTCCCAGGAACGCTCATCCTATGGCTATGTTGTGCGGCGCGGTCGGAGGGCTCTCCGCATTCTATCACGAGAACTTGGACATAGAGGATGCTGACCACAGAAAGCAAGCAGCACACCGAATAATAGCAAAGATGCCGACGCTCGCTGCGATGGTTTATAAGCACGGAGTTGGCCAGCCATTCATGTACCCCCAAAACGATATGGGTTTTTCCGCGAACTTCCTGCATATGATGTTCGGTACTCCCTGCGAGCCACCAAAGGTAAGCAAAACGCTCTCAAAGGCCATGGATATTATTTTTACACTGCATGCTGATCATGAGCAAAACGCTTCAACCTCGACTGTCAGACTTGCAGGGTCGAGCGGCGCAAACCCCTATGCCTGCATTGCTTCCGGCATCGCGGCACTTTGGGGACCCTCTCACGGAGGTGCCAATGAAGCCGTCCTAGAAATGCTTTACGAAATCGATGACGAAAAGAACATCTCAAACTTTATCTTAAAAGCAAAGGACAAAGACGACCCTTTCCGACTGATGGGTTTTGGCCATCGGGTCTACAAAAACTTCGATCCAAGAGCAACCGTTATGAGAAAGATTTGTGATGACGTTTTAGAAGAGCTAGGCGTAAAAGATGACCCATTATTCAAAATTGCGCGCAAACTTGAGCAGATTGCGCTAGAGGATGAATATTTTATAGACAGAAAGCTTTATCCTAATGTCGACTTTTACTCAGGCATCATATTGAAAGCGATTGGCATTCCCACAAATTTATTCACGGTGATCTTTGCCACGGGCAGAACGCCTGGGTGGATATCTCATTGGGATGAAATGCTCAGCAGCCCTTACAAAATTGGAAGGCCAAGACAACTATACAAAGGGCACCCGCGAAGGGATATGCCTTAGAGATTTCCAGGTTTTGTGAAAAATCGATAGATTAGCGGGAAAAAATATACAATATGGTGGAGCCTAGCGGGATCGAACCGCTGACCTCAACACTGCCAGTGTTGCGCTCTCCCAGCTGAGCTAAGGCCCCATCGTGCTTTCTCTTTTGCGAGAGCTAGTTTTGAAATTGCCCTGACTACTAATATTCTATGAAGGGCCATTCGTGCTGTCAATCAAGAATGTTTAATTCAAGCCCTTCATTCACTCATTGCTCTATATTTTTTCGTCAATGCCTTCTCATTTTTTTTCGAGAGCCCACCTAAAACTGCCATGCTCTCTCTTATTCGAGCTCTGCAAAGATCCAGTCCTAAAATCGCTAATGCTTCAATAACTGAGATAGAAATAGGCTTCCCAGTTATTGAAACAAACAGAGGGAAAAGAAACTCTTTTGGTTTTAAATTCAATTTTTTCGCAAGCGACATTAAGGAATTTTCTACAAGCCCGCGCTGCCAGTCTTCTATCTTTTCTAGCTCCCAAATTGAAAGCTGAAGTATCTCCAAGCATTCAGTCGCTGAAAGAAAGCTATGATTAAAGCTTTCACGCGAGATCGAGGGCGGATCACCAAATAAAAATCCAACGAGGGGAATAACGTCACTGAATTTTTCTACACGATCTCGCAAAAGCGGAACGATCTTTTCAATGCGGTTCTGACTAAAACTCCAATCCGTAAATTGTTCCCAAAATTCATGATCACTCAAGTCCTCCCTAAGATATCTGCCATTTAACCAATCCAACTTCTCAATATCGAATACTGGCCCGCCTAAACTCACTCTGCGGATATTAAACTCAGACACCATCTCCTCAAACGAGAATTTTTCTCTACTCCCGGGCATGCTCCATCCCATCATACCGAGATAGTTTAAAATTGATTGAGGTTGATAACCGGCATCTCTGAAATAATGAATGCTTGTAGGATTCTTCCGTTTACTTAATTTACTCTTATCGGGATTTCGGAGAAGCGGCATATGAAAGAACATCGGCGGTTCCCATCCAAAATACTCGTAAAGAAGTACATGCTTCGGGGTAGAGTTAATCCACTCTTCTCCTCGGATAACATGCGAGATGTTCATCAGATGATCATCAACGACATTTGCAAAATGATATGTAGGTAAGCCGTCTGATTTGACAAGGACTTGCATATCAATTTGAGCCCAATTAATACGAACCTCTCCTCGAAGACCGTCTTCAAATCTACACTCACCCTCGTCCGGCACCACCATCCTAATGACAGACTGCAGACCCTGCTCTAGATTTTTGCTAATTTCCTCCTCACTTAAATTCAAGCAATGACCGTCGTAACCAATTGGTTCTTTATTTTTAAGCTGTCTTTCTCTGACCTCCGCCAGACGCTCTCTCGTACAAAAACAATGAAACGCTTTCTTCCGCTCAATTAACAAATCGATATGAGATGAGTAAATTTCGCCACGCTCACTCTGCCGATACGGACCAAAGGCCCCATCTCTATCTGGGCCCTCATCCCAATCAAGGCCCATCCAAGCTAGCGCATTTAATATATCCCGTTCCGATTTTTTATTTGAACGGTCTTGATCAGTATCTTCAATGCGAAGAATGAATTTCCCTTTATTTTGCCTTGCAAAACACTTATTAAACAGAGCAATATAAGCCGTTCCAACATGGGGATCACCAGTCGGCGAGGGTGCAATTCTTGTTCTTACCTGCGACATATTATCAACATCTTTAGAATTTATGCGATTCCCTGTATTGTACTTCAATATTTTGCTTATCTCATCTTCTCGCTAAACCCTTGAGTTGAGGACAAGCTCTGATCTAATTACGTATTTCTGGAGATTTCAAATAGCCATAGATAAACATCGCTTCTCTGTAGCACCAATGATGAATTGGACAGATCGGCACGACCGAGTATTTTTGCGGCTCTTTAGTAAAAACATGTTGCTCTATACAGAAATGATTACCAGTAAAGCTTTAAAATTTGGTGACCCAAAAAAATTGTTAGCCCATAGTTCTCAAGAACACCCTGTAGCCTTACAAGTTGGGGGAAGTGAGCCAAGAGAAATGGCATACGCCGCTCAGCTCGGAGAAGAAGCAGGGTTCAAGGAACTTAATATAAACGTCGGCTGTCCTAGTAGTCGTGTGCAATCTGGAATGTTTGGGGCTTGTCTTATGCGTGAGCCGCACACAGTTGCCGAGTGTTTTCATGCGATGCAAGAAGTAGTTACTGTTCCGGTGAGCGTCAAGTGCCGAATCGGTGTTGATGAAAGCGCTGACTTTGAGAGCCTTGCAGATTTTGTAGCTACAGTTGCAAGCGCAGGATGCAGGACCTTTATAATACATGCTCGGAAGGCAATTCTAGGGGGCCTTAGCCCAAAAGAAAATAGAGAAATCCCTCCTCTAAATTACGAAAGAGTTTATGAAATAAAGAGACACTTTCCACAACTTCACATCATAATCAACGGCGGCATCACTGACCCCAAGCCAGCTTTCACAATGTTAGAAAAAGTTGATGGCGTAATGATTGGAAGAGAAGCTTATCAAAACCCTTACATACTCGCGGGTATCGATAGACTTTATTACGAAAACGAATTAAAACCGCGTTCTCGATTCGCAGTCTTAGACGAGTACACGAATTACATCGAGCAGCAACTCGCCGAAGGAATTCCCTTACAAAACATGACGCGGCATATGTTGGGTCTTTTCAAAGGCCAAATTGGCGGAAAGGCGTTTAGGAGATACCTAAGCGAGCACGCCCATAAGAAAAATGCCGGGAAAGAAGTCGTCTTAAATGCGAAAGAAATAGTATTAAACTCTCAAAGCAAATCTATGGTATACATCTAAAAACCTAGACGGTCATAAAGTCGTCGTTAGAACGAAATTTTGAGAAAAAAATCATGCTAAAAATACTGAAAGAAATGATTAAGAAAAATGAAAAAAGCAGTTCAGAAACGCAAACCAATGAAATAAAACAAACAATGAATCTAATATCTGGGGCCTTAATGGTCGAAGTTATGGCAGCAGACCATGATTTCAATTTTCAAGAGGAGCTCAAACTTAAGGAAATTTTGTTAAATCGGTTTGAAATACCAGAACATGAGATAAAAAACATTTCTAACCAAATGAAAAAAAGAGCAGATGACGCGACATCGTTATATGAGTATACAAGCTTAATAAACGAGAACTTCAATCCGACTGAAAAGCTAGAGTTAGTGCGCAATCTATGGGAAATCGCATTTGCGGACAATGTCTTGGATCGTTACGAGGACAGCGTCATTAGGCGAGTTTGTGAGCTAACATATGTATCACACAGCGATTTTATAAAAACCAAGTTAGAGACGAAAAATAACCGAAAGTAACACTTGTGTTATTCGAGACAATGCATCTTAGAATTCACTAAATCCGCCGACGCTAACGCCATCTCGGATCAAAAAATCACGCCGCTGAAAATAAGCCTCTCTTACGAACAGATAAGGACTTCCCCCTACGACGTCATCCAAAGGCAATCGGAAAGCGCGAGACTCAGTTTCTCGCAAAAAGAACAAGACAGATTTGGCAGTAAGGCCATCTAATAACTGAATTGGATTCAATGCTGTATCAATTAAAAATCCAATAGAATCCCGAACAGAGCTCGCACCAAAGATCGGTAACATAATGTACGGCCCTCGATCGATACCCCAAAAAGCAAGGGTCTGTCCAAAATCCTCAGTATTTTTACGGATTCCAATAGCTCTAGCAACATCGAATAAACCGAAAATACCTACCGTGCTATTGAGAATAATTCGAACTGAATCATTCGCTGCATTTTCAATTTTTAACTGAAAAAGATTATTTGTGAGTACATTAAAGTCATCAACGTTACCAAAGAAATTGGAAACACCTCTTCTCGCGGCGCGCGGTGAAAACCTCGAATAGCTTATAGCAATAGGCTTTAAGAAAGCCCGATCCATAAGATTATTAAATTCAAATATTGATGTGTTGAACTGACGCCAAGGATCGGTTTCGATTGATTCCTTTCCAAATAAAGGCTTACTAAAAAAAGAAAAACTAATGGCCAAAAGGAATGTTAAAACACAAGAAAATGAACCTGGATTTCTAGAAAACCGCAAACGGCCGAGTGATAAAAAATTGATAATATTCATAACATAAAGACTAGAAATTTAAATCAGTCGAGAAATTAAGCACTGGAACTTATAAACTATGCCGGATACCAGCCCTAAAATCATTCAAGCTTAACAAAAGCTTTGTCCAGCTTTTTATCTGACACAGACATTTTTGTCCGGAGATGCTGAGCGTAACAAGAGACTCTGTACTCCTCAACCATCCACCCCAGGGCAGTCACTTCTCTTCGCTTGACTAACTCGTCGCGTCCAACTAATTTTTGAAATCTTGATTGATACTGCAGAAATCGATCAGTATATTGAGCGTTTTTTGAAGATCTGGCAATAATTTTCTGTAACCTTATGAGAATCGCATTTAGGTATCGTGGATATTCTGCAAGCCACTCGAGTCCTGCTTGAGCAACGAAATTCGGACAAAAAAGATTATATATTTGCGTCTTTACGTCGCGGATATCATCCTCAGTCATTTTGTTCTCTGCTTTGGTCAGTTCATTTAGAACCTTCTTTCTCAGTAAAAATGACTCTCTAAGCTTCCGTTCAAGCTCATCGCCAGTTGTAACAAGTCGCTCTTTATTGGAAAAAAGAAGATGATCGAACGTTTCTTTTGATTTTGGAAAATCATGATTCAAATGGAAGGTCTCTAGATAACAACAACACACTGCGTCTCTTGCTATGCTGGTCAATTCTACAGGAACCATTAGCGTAAACTCTTTTACAAACTTTGCGAATTTTTTACTTAAGTAATTTTTCTGCTTTACAGTGCGCAGCATAAACAACTTCGCAAAACCGAATCGGCTTTTTTCTGTCGCCGCATACGAGTCAGCCAATAATTCAATCGCAACATACTCCCCATAATCCAAGACACAGGGATACCGTATAATTTTAAGAGAATCTCCGAGCGTGACATGATCGGGAAAATCACCAAAATCCCAATCCACAGCTCGATCACATACGATCGGATGATAAAGCTTAAAGCTTTCGTCTGACTCAGAGTCATTTCGCTGAGGGGACAGACTCCCTATAACTTCTAGATCGGTCTTCAACTGATCTACGGAAACACCAAAAGCGATTTGCTCGGCATTGTGATCGAGCACTCTTACTTTGACGCTTAAATGCGCCGGGAGCGAAACAGCATTCAAATCTTCATAAGTGAGAGTGATATTTCGATAATTCTTTGCTGCTTTTATCAACGCTTGCAAAAGAGGGCCATCTTTATAGGAAATCCCTTCGAGCAACTCCTCAACTACCCTATTAATAGGCACGAAACCCTTCCTTAATATTTTTGGTAAACCTCTTATTAAGCTCTGGCAGCGCTCAGTAACTAAACCTGGTATCGCCCAATCCAAATCTGACTGTTTTAGTTGGGGAAGAAGAGAAATTGGAACTTCAATGGTAGCGCCATCGTGGTCTGCCCCAGGCTCAAACGAGTAATTCACAGCTAAATTGTTATTCTGAACTCTTGCTGTGTCAGGAAATACACTCAGAAAACTTTTCTCTGTTTCCTCGGCCGTAAAATTCGACCCACTCATGTAAAGCGATTGAACTTGCGTATCATCAACCTCTCTTAACCAATCAGTTAATGATTTCACAGAGCAAACCTGAAGGGGAATTCGTTCCTCATAAAAGGAAAAAATATCCCTCTCATTTATGATGAAATTTGGCCTCCTCAGTTTCTCTTCAGTTTTCTCCAGCGATACAATGAGATTCTTATTATGTTCTAAAAATGGAATTGATGCTTTAACTTCAAAGTTCACTAGGGCATGTTGAATAAAAAGTGCTCGAGCTCCTGGAATATCAATTTCAGAAAACCGAAAAGCTCTTTTATGAATAAACCGGAGACCGTGGAGTGAAATCTGTTCGTACGCATAAACATCTTCCTTTTTCTTACTCCAATGAGGATCAAAGTAATTTCTTTTTACCAAGTGAATCGCAATCTCTTCAATCCATTCCGCATTAATTTTTGCGGCCAAAGAGGTAAAAATCCTCGAGGTCTCGATTTGAGGTCCCGAGACTATCCACTTTGGGTTGTTTTCTTTCAGCGACGACGAATTGAGAAGTGAAAAACGCTTATTTTGAATCCCAACATATTCATCGGCCCTATTAAGAAAAGCTATCTGATCATAAAATCCGCTGAGCACGCACTTGTGAAAGGCTTCATACCCCGCAAAAGTCGAATTAATTCTCAGGCCTGTTTTTTTAACACTCGAAAGGAGCTGCCTATATAAATCCTGCCATTCATTTAGTCTCGTATAGGATAGAAAGTAAAATTTACAAAACCGGCTCAATGAGAAATTCTCATCATGCTTTCTTTGTCTCTCCAACTCTTTCCATAGTAAAACAAAACTTAAAAAGTCTGAATTTTTATCAGATAAGTCAGCACGTCTCTTTCTTACTAGATCTCGTTTGTTTTCAGGTTCCTCTCTTGGGTCTTGAATGCTGAGTGCGCTGACTAGAATAATCACCTCTCTTAAGCAATTCATACTGCTGGAAAATATAAGCATCCTTGAAAATCTAGCATCAATAGGGAGATTTGCCATCTTCTTACCTTGAATCGTGAGCTCTTTTTTTTCCGTAATCGCATTTAATTCATAGAGTAACTTAAAGGCGGTTTTCACAGCCTTAGCCTCAGGCGGCTCGAGAAATGGAAAATCCTCAATGCGCCCAACACGATATGCCAACATTCTTAGCAAGACTGAAGCTAAATTTGTTCTTTTAATTTCGGGGTCTGTAAACTCCTGACGATTATCAAATTCCTCCTCAGAATAAAGACGGATGCATAAACCATTTGCAAGTCGACCGCAACGCCCTTTTCTTTGGTTTGCGCTCGCCTGCGAAATAGGCTCTATAGGAAGTCTTTGAACTTTGTTATTGACGTTGTAGCGACTAATTCTTGCTGTTCCTAAATCTATTACATAATTTATGCCAGGAACCGTTATGGAAGTTTCTGCGACATTAGTAGATAAAATAATACGTCTCTTCGCCCCTCTTTTAAAAATTTTATTCTGTTCAGCATAACTTAATCTTCCAAATAGAGGTAAACACTCCGTATTGGTGAATTTTTGTTTTTGTAGAAAAATAAGTGTCGCTCTGATTTCTCTCTCGCTCGCAAAAAAGATGAGAATGTCTCCATTATCTGAGCTTTCTGAGTAAATAACATCGATCGCTTTTTTTACTGCTAACTTTTGGCATTCCTCACGAGTTCCAACCTCTTCAATTGGATTGTACAAAACCTCAACGGGATAGCTTCTTCCGGAAACCGATACAATCGGAGCGTTGTCAAAATGTTCAGAGAATTTTTCTACATCTATTGTTGCAGAGGTAATAATCAATTTTAAATCAGCGCGTCTAATAACGAGTTGGTGCAGGTAACCTATGATAAAATCTATGTTAAGTGACCTTTCGTGGGCTTCATCTACTATGATTACCTCGTATTTTAACAAGTCAGGATCGTTAGCTATTTCCGCCAACAAGATACCGTCCGTCATTAGCTTGAGAAAACTATTATGATCAGAAGTATCCGCAAAACGAACTTGATGCGCTACCCCGCCACTTTCGCCTAAGCTTAGCTCTTCAGATATTCTATTGGCTACAGAAATAGCCGCTAATCGGCGGGGCTGGGTGTGGCCAATCAAGCCTGCAACCCCAAAACCAGCATTAAGACAAATTTTTGGCAACTGTGTTGTCTTTCCGGAACCAGTGTCTCCAGCGACAATCAGAGTTTGATTACTAGAGAGAAGTGTCCGAATTTCATCTGCCTTTGAACTTATTGGCAAAAAAGAAGGATAAGGAATAACGCGAGGGATTAATTTCTTTCTTTGATCACATTTCCGTATTGATTTTTCGATGCTCTCTTGAATTTCAGTGATATCACGACCCACGGCATCATACGATAACTTGTCGGGCTGCTTATCAACTTTAAAGCGGGCTTTTTCGAGCAACGAGAGTAGTTTCTTTTTATCTTTAATCTGGCAATATGCCACAGCATTAAAGGCTTTTTCCAAACGATCTGAAGCTTGCATAAAAGCGGGGGTCATCGATTAGCGTAATTCTCTTCGTAGGATTTTACCTATAATAGATTTTGGTAAATCATCGACAAAAACGACCTCTTTTGGTACCTTGTAGCTTGTTAGCCCTGCTCGACAATGCTGAATAATCTCTGCGTGATCAATTGGTTGTTTACTCGCAACCACGAATAATTTAACTGCTTCTCCAGACCTCTCATTTGGAACACCGATTGCTGCACTCTCAAGAACATAAGGGTGGTTATTAACCCAGTCTTCAATCTCATTAGGGAATACATTGAACCCAGACACTAAAATCATATCTTTTTTTCTGTCGACTATCTTGATGTAACCATCATCATCGATCTGTGCATAATCTCCGGTTTTAAACCAGCCATCACTGTTAATGACCTCTCCAGTCGCCGTCGGTTGCTGCCAATATCCTAGCATCACTTGAGGCCCTCTTATCCATAGTTCCCCGGTTGCGCCCATTGGCACATCATCCTCATCCTCATCCACTATTTTAACTTCTGTTTCCGGTACAACAGGTCCCACTGTCCCCAGTTTCGCTTTTCCAGGAATATTAACCGATACAACCGGAGAGCACTCGGTAAGACCATATCCCTCGAGTATCTCCACTCCAGTTACATTAAACCATTCTTCTGCAACTGAGGTTGTCATTGCCATACCGCCAGCACCACAAAATTTCAATGTAGAAAGATCCAGCTTCTCAAAACTCGGATCTCGTAATAGTCCAAGATATAGCGTATTAATTCCAACGAAACCATTGATCGGAATTCGAGAAAAGAGCTTTATCATTCCCTTAATATCACGAGGATTTGGTATCAATAAATTGTGATTTCCCGCATAAGGCATAGCAAAACAATGCAGTAAGAAAGCATAGCTATGGTAAAGAGGAAGTGGCGCCGCTAATGTCTCAATTTGATCCTCAATTAAAAGAGCGGAGCGGGCCCTTAGCTGCATCATATTTGTTAAGATATTTCGATGCGAAAGCATCGCTCCTTTCGCCACGCCAGTGGTACCGCCCGTGTACAAGAGAACAGCAGTTTCATCTAAGCTAGTTGACAAAGATCCATCAAAGGCGCACCGGTTCTTCAAAGCTTTCGCAAAATATACGGCGCCTTTTAAGCTATAAGCTGGGACGACTCCTTTTACGTATTTCGCAATGAAATTAATTCCGAATCTAGCAACAGCTGATCTTATATCTCCCAGAGTCGCTACTATGACAGTTTCAATTTGAGTATTTGGCAGTATCTCCTCAAGCTTTTGACAGAAACTTTCAAGAATCACAATACCCTTAGCGCCACTATCTCGAAATTGATGCTTCATCTCATGGGAAGTGTATAGAGGGTTGGTGCTCACAACGACAAGCCCCGCTTTTATCGCGCCAAACAGTGCTATTGGAAACTGGATCAGGTTTGGTAACTGAATTGCGATTCTGTCACCAGGGACCAGGCTAGTCTCAGTTTGAAGATAGGCAGCAAAGCGAGTGCTTAATTCATCTATTTCGCGATAACTAAGAGTCAGTCCAGCACAGGTAAATGCAGGTAAATGCTGATGCGTAATCGCAACATAATCCAACAAGTCCTTTAAACTTTTAAATTCGGTAGGGCAAAGCGATTTCGGCAACGGCTCAAAAATATTCATTCTGGTTCATTCGGTTCCAGTTGCTTACACATAAGACTCATTTGACCAGCAACTTCATAGCATTTTCTAATCCAGAAACTGACAAAGAGAACATTCTATCCTCAAGCAATTCTTTCACTACTTCAATTGAATAGCTATGCTCCCAGTACTCCTGCGGCGTGGGATTTATCCAAACCATATTGTCAAAGTGGTCTGTTAATCGACTCATCCATGTCGCACCGGCCTCTTCATTATAATGTTCAATACTGCCTCCAATATGAGTCACTTCATAAGGAGCCATAGTCGCATCTCCGACAAAAATCACCTTATAATCTTTTGAATATTTATTAATAACATCAAAGGTAGAGGTGGTTTCGGCATGCCGACGCCTGCTCTTAGTCCAAACCGACTCGTACAAAAAATTATGGAAATAAAAATACTTTAAATGCTTAAATTCCGATCGTGCCGCAGAAAAAAGCTCTTCACAAATCTTTACATGAGGATCCATCGATCCCCCGACATCAAAAAATAAAAGCACCTTTACAGAGTTGTGTCTCTCAGGCACCATTTTTATATCCAAAAACCCAGCATTGCGCGCCGTACTTGAAATAGTATCCGTTATATCAAGCTCATCGACAGAACCGGTTCTTGCAAATCTTCGCAGTCGCCGCAGGGCCATTTTAATATTTCTAGTGCCTATTTCGACCGAGTCATCGAGGTCACGATACTCCCTTTTATCCCAAACTTTCACGGCTCTCTTATGTCGACCCTCCTGCTGACCGATTCGTATTCCTTCAGGGTTGTAACCGTAAGCTCCAAACGGTGAGGTGCCGCCTGTCCCCACCCACTTATTCCCACCTTGATGTCTCTTTTCTTGCTCCGCCATCCTCTTGCGAAACTCTTCCATAAGCTTATCAAGTCCACCAAGCGACTCAATGTTTCTTTTTTCCTCATCGCTTAACAACTTCTCAATTTCTTTGCGGAGCCAATCGTCAGGAATCTCAAGAAGAGAAAGATCATCAAACTTTTTGACTTCATCGAAATATTTAGAAAACGCAACATCAAACTTATCGAAGTTTTTTTCATCTTTGACAAAGCACATTCGGGATAACTGATAAAAGTCATCCACGCTCGCAAAGATTACATTTCGGCTCAGACATTCTAAGAGCGTGAATAGCTCAGTAAAAGAGACCGGTAATCGCTCGTTCCTCAACGCCATAAAAAAATTAATGAGCACTAACTTTTCGCTCGATGCATAAATGCCAATTTCTCAAGAAGATGAACATCTTGTTCGTTTTTTAATAGCGCCCCATACAACGGAGGGATCGAATTCTTAAGATTCTTGTCCTTTAAAATATCGTCTGGTATATCGTCTGCCATTAGGAGCTTTAACCAATCGATAAGCTCAGAGGTAGATGGTTTTTTCTTTAACCCAGGGATTTTCCTAACATCAAAGAAAGCATCCATCGCTTCACGTACTAATTGCTTCTTAATGTTCGGGTAATGAACACTGACAATTTTTTCCATAGTCTGTTCAGAGGGAAACTCAATATAGTGAAAAAAACATCGTCTCAAAAAGGCATCTGGAAGTTCCTTTTCGTTGTTGCTCGTTATAATAATAATCGGGCGCTTGGCCGCTTTGATGAGCTCTTTTGTCTCGTAAACAAAAAACTCCATTTTATCTAATTCAAGAAGCAGATCATTTGGAAACTCAATATCCGCCTTGTCAATTTCATCAATCAATAAAACACATTGCTCTTCAGATGCGAAGGCCTCCCAAATTTTTCCGCGAATGATATAGTTAGATATATCTTTTACCTTTTCATCGCCAAGCTGCGAATCACGCAATCGAGAGACTGCATCATATTCATACAGCCCTTGTTGAGCTTTCGTTGTTGACTTAATATGCCACTGAATTAGGGGGATACCAAGCGCGCCAGCGATTTGTTCGGCCAGCATTGTCTTTCCGGTCCCTGGTTCTCCTTTGATCAGCAGAGGCTTTTCCAGTTTTATTGACGCATTAACTGCGAGCTGCAATTCATCAGTTGCGATGTAATCCTGCGTGCCTGTAAAGTTCATCTATTGCATCCATTTCCGTGTTTATTAATTAAAATTTTTCTCTAGGCGGCATTACATGCCCCTACCCCTACTCAATCATTAATCCCTTTCGCTTTCTAAATATATTAAATTTTCGCCACCAAATTATACTGGCAATACCTACTAATACAAATACCGACAGTAACAGAGGTATCAACGAACGCAATGGATCACCGGCCCCGGTAATCAAATCTAGGGTAAAAATCATTAAGGCCGGTGCTAAACTCTCGTTAGCCTCAGTTACATACCATGGCGTGTACGCCGCAGCGAGGAATACAGCTCTCGTCATAGAGCTCAGAAAATTAAATCTATCTGTTTTTGTTATATGAAAAAATATAGCGCCAAAAATTGCAGACGAACTTAGGTATACAATCCAAACTAATATTGTGCTGTTCTGAGATTCATCCATGCCAACAAGCCACCATCACGAGTCTACCCAAGTCACAATGTGCTCTTCATACCCATCGGGGTGAACGAAGTCTTCATTGATGACCCGACCTCTAATTCCGATATTGAGTCTATCCATTTCATCTCGACTCCCAGAAATAAGTGGATGCCACGCAAAGAGTGGCCGTCCCTCTGCTCGAAGCCTGTAAGCACAGGTAGAAGGCATCCATTTTGCTTTTGCGATATTCATGGTTTTTACGTCCAAACAGTCTGGAACCAAATAAGAGCGATTAGCATACTGGCTGCATCGAGACTTATCTTCATCATAATATTTGCACACAACCCTCGTTGTGAAATGGATATTTGGTTCATCAGTAACACGTTTCAGACAACAGCGGCCACATCGGTCACAAAGTTTTTCCCATTGATCTACAGACAAGCTCTCAAGCGGTTTTTCCCAAAATTTGTCATCCTTCATCACGTCTCACTCATCGCCTTCCTTAACGGAAGAGCAATTATATCCGTTCTCCAGCTCGTCAGACTTTCGAACCATAATCCAGCGTTATTACTACTATGACACCTTACAAGGCTAGATAACTGTTTTTTGTTCAAGATTAGGCTCGGATCTATACCCAAATCCTCAGCTATTTTATGCACAACCTTTTGACAAACTTTCAATGCTCGCCTTTCGTTACCATTTAAAGGGATAAAGATTTCATTACGACTGATAGATTCAACCTCCGGTGGACTATTATTAAACCACGCTATTAAATCGCTCCCATAATCCTTCTTAACTCGCTGAGGCATGTCTTCTATATCTTCCATTGTGAAACATGAACCGGAATTTTTGTCAGACTGAACTTCCAGTGAAGCAACAAAATTTAAGATATCAGCATCTTTGAATATCCAACTGCGAGGTTTATTGACGGATCTCGCGGTTTTCTCTCGCCATAAAAGAAGACTTTGCAGGAATGCAAGAGGATAATCTTTCAGAGTCCAGGCTCTTTTAAACGACGCGTAAAGATATCTCCAGCGCTCAGTATTTTCTGCATCGACTGCCACTAAAAGCTGATTTTTAAATTCTAATGATGCCCAATCCAAACGATCTAAGGATTTCAGCTTCGTGGTCAAC
>MDTG01348326.1_pt1 | contig 32503 bp, 24 predicted proteins | sample 811421 | NCBI WGS metagenome assembly MDTG01 (sample SAMN05326645, study PRJNA326480) | marine metagenome | isolation source: seawater | place: Pacific Ocean: South East | collected 2011
GAAAACTTACATAGGTGGTTTATGTCACTGTCTCGCATGGGATGAATCGGTTACGGTAGCTGTAACTTTATCTAAACTGTTTTGTTAATATCTGATAAACCGCCAATGCTCATCCTTGTTCAAGATTTTTAACTTCTTGTTCTAACCAATTATAAGGTCATAGTGATAATCAAATTAGGACTTACATCTCTTCGCAGTTATTCAGTTTTGCTTAGCTGTCACAATTTGTTCAGAAATATGGGAGATATGTTGGCCATATCGGATCTGGAATGTGCAATTAGGATCCGCTGCATATAGCGATATGAAGTTGCGTCTTTTACATCCGCGAAGCGACGTTATTATTCAATAACATCTTCTAAAAACGAAAATTGCTAATCAGCATAAAGAAACCATACTAAATTTGCGCCAAGAAAATGGATAAAAAAATTCTGAATGACATAATCATGTATTTGAGGTTTAAAAGTTATTAATACAAATTTTAACTTCTGGCTAGAATGACTTAATTAAGAATACAAAAGTGATGAAAAAACTGGCGTTTATAGGCCTCGGAAAAATGGGCCGCCCAATGTCTCAAAAACTAATCGAAGCTGGCTATCCTGTAACTGGTTACGACAAGTGTGAAAAAGCTAGAAAGCTATTTTCTGGTCAAACTCAGAATTCTATACGCGATGCTCTAAGCGACTCCGAATTTGTAATAACAATGCTCCCTGATGGCGCAGATGTAAAAGAAGCCTTACTAAAAAACGACAATTTTTTGAAAACGAGCAGGGACTGTGTCTTTGTGGACATGTCCTCATCTTCCCCGTTTGACACCTTAAGCCTAGGTGAGAGTTTAACAGGGCGAGGGGGGCTATTGGACGCACCGGTATCTGGTGGAGTGAAGCGCGCAGAAGACGGGTCTTTAAGTATGATGATCGGCGGGTCAAGAGACTTATATTTCCAACACAAGAGGCTTTTTGATACATTGGCCAGTAAAGTTTTTTACTGCGGGGGCCTTGGCTCAGGTCATGCATTGAAAGGGCTTAATAACTATGTCTCAGCAGCTGGACTCATAGCGTCTTGTGAAGCTTTGATCGTTGCCGAAAAGTTTGGAATTTCAACTGACTTATTCACTGATGTATTAAATCATTCAACAGGTAAAAACGATGCTACGGAAAATAAGCTAAAACGATTTATCATAAGCAAGACATTTAATTCAGGTTTCAATCTCAATCTTCAAGCTAAAGACATCGACAATGCTGTGGTTTTTTCAAAAAAGTTGGGACTTGAATTATGTGGTTTGAGGAAATTTTCCGAGATATTAAGCAGTGCTAAGTGTTATTTTGATTCTGACGTTGATCATACAGAAATTTATAAATTCTTAAAAAATCAAAATGACTGATAAAAAAACTTCGCCAATCGAAGCAACGTACCACTACTCAAATGTGTACAATAAATCCATGAACAGCTTATTTTAAATTGCGTTTAATTAAAATTTTCTCGGATTATTGTTAAAAGCCGGTTTCTTTGGAAATTCAATTTTATGCCTTTGAGAATTTCTTTTAGGTGTCGAAGACTTACCTTTAATTCGACTTAAGGCAGATGCTATCCATTCGGGAGTCTGCCTTTGTTCAACCTCTAAGTGTTTAAAGGTTTTTAGACATAATGAAGCACTTCGTCCGAAGCCAACCTTAAAGGCCAACCACCAAATCATGAGCAATCCTAAAAGCCAAAATAGGATTTGCCAGACCCAAATTGATGGGATACCAAGTTGAGCTTCCACTCGGGTGAAAATTGGTTGAGTGAAAAAGGTGTTACCAAGTATTGCACCAGGCCCATAGGCTAAAAAACCCCAGGACAAAAATAAGGACCAAAGCAAACCTTTAGCTGTGCCCGATTGTTCGCTGTTTACTCTGATCGCCTCATGAACTTGATCGCGCTGTAGCCAATTACCCGAAGTTATCGTAGCAGCCGATATAATTAAAACGAGAACTGAATTGAAAATTAGCCCCCACACAGCGGAGTTGATTGTCAAAGGCCAGCGCCCCCAAGGCAGGTCCAAAAATAAAGACTCAAATAACAAAAGGCCAGGGGGCTCTGTAAACAAAACAATTAATGATCCAAGCGCGAAACCAGCCAATACAGCCCCACCGCTAATCCAGCGTAAAAACGTAATACCTAAAATAGCGGGCAAAATTTGCACAGAAATAGGCAAAACTGCGGTTGATAATATTGCAGATATATATGGAGCAAAACTAGCAAGCGTTGCTACAAAGAAAAATGCAAAACCCAACCCAATTCTCACGGACAACCTTCTTTGATCTGCACTCAGGCTAGGAAAAAGATAAAGGGCTATTAAATCTTTGATTATAAGAATTACGCCACCTGTAACAAAAAAACTTACAAGTAAAAGTGAACCTAAAATGTGCAGCAATAGAAAACCGCCTGCGGCGAGTGGCGCAAAATCGAAAAGTTTGGTCGAGAGCTCGATCCAATTTCCGGATAACCTGACAACAAGTACAGGCAAGGTTAGAAGAAATATGCCAGACAAAACGCCGCCGGTAGTCCAAACAGCAGAAATTCCAAGGCAATTACCGGATCGGACGGTTTGCGCCAAGTAAAGTGCTATTGGGCTTAAAACTATACCAAGTAATGCAATTATCGAAGATGCGATTCCAACTGTGGTGTATATGCCGCCAGTTGGTATAGATTTTCCAATGCCTGAAGAATTTTGTATAACGCCTGGTATCCTATCCCATAAAACTCCTTCAGCCACAACAATTGGAACGTAGGGAAATCCAGGGCCATCTGAAATTAACTCTACCACTACAGTTATAGCAGGTATAAGGACGGCGAGCAGAATTGATTGCATGGACACACTAAAGATAGCACCACGCCACCCGCCTACAATTGCTGTGACAGCAAGTGCAAAAGAAAATAACCAAATATTTGCCGATCTCGGCATGATTCCAAATGACGCCTTTTCCATAAGCTCAGAGGTTGATGAGAGAATGTTCGCCGTAAACGGCAAGGCAAAAAGCAAGGTAAGCACCAACATTATTACCCGTAATGCTTCGCTTTTATAATATATTCCTAAAGCGTCTGTAGGAGTAATTGTTCCAAATATTCGACTAATCAACCAAAAACGATTCCAAACTAGCATTGCCGTAATAGCCGCCAAAACTATGCCTACTGAAACGTGGTTTGCTTGAAGTCCAAATTGTCCAATTAACATTATTTGTCGCTCTAAACCCAAGCCAACTGCGACAAGTCCAGGTAAACAAAACAATAATATCCAATTCGGGAGATCCGAGTTAGCATCAAGAAATTCCGTTGCTGATTTTGATGACCGAGCAACTCTAGATGAAATATAAAGGCCGTAGATTAGTATCAATGCTAACAAACAATAAATAAGTGTTGTCAACGCCGACCTCCTCTATGAACCAACTTAGAAGCTATTCGCGCATTGTTATTTCGAATAACATCAAATTTTTCCAAGCTCTTCCGGGGTCCATACATAATGAGAAGATAAATAATGATCGCCCCAACCAGGGAAGAGAAGCCTACTGCCATAGGTAAGATTAACCGATAAACATTTTCATTATTAGATATAAAACAAGAGGCCGCAAAAACCATAACAGCAAATGTAAAACATACAGCAGCCAATGCTGTTTCACCCTTAGTGAACTCGGTTTCCAGAACAGCATTAACTATTATATGGCAAACAAAGCCAATCAAGATTATGGCAAAAGCTGCTGCGATCCAAGTTGGATTATAAAATTTTATGCCAATTTGTAACGCAATTGCCGCCACAAAAATAAGAGGAGACCAAATAGCAACCACCAGCGCGTGTCGATTAAGCTTTTCTTCCTCAATGGTATTTCTCATTTTAAATACCTATACCTAGATCATTTTCCATCTTTACTTGACTTATCAGACGATGGGAAATTGCGAAATTGCATTCCACCAGCAGCACCCAGGTTATTGAGTGGTAAGCCGAGTTCCTCCATTAATCCATCTACGAAGGCAACCTGTGTCCTGTATTTCATAGCAGAATTAACGACTTGATCTGGAACACTACCCCCCCCCCCTGAAGAGCTTGCATTTGGTTCGCCTGCCCCTCCAGTTTCAGATGGACTATTCAACCCTGGGAGACCATCAACGTGCATAATCTTGATGGATTCGATATTTTCCATTGGTTTAACTTGCTCACGGATAATTTCAGGCAAGCGTTTTACTACACCCTCAAGAATCGCACTACGGCGGCTTTCATCACTTCTTGCATTTTCGGCCTCATTTAGTTTTTGATTTCCAACAGAATCAACAGCATAACGGAACTCAGCAGCTTTTGAGTCAGCAATCTGAGCTTCAGCGCGTTGCTCACTAGCGATTTTTTCAGCCTCAGCATGTTTAACCATTCGGATAGACTCGCGTTCAGCACGAGACTGCGCCTCAATAGTTTCTATTGTCTTGGCACGATTGGCTTGCTCTTCGGCCCTAGCTGTATTTACCTTTTCCTCAGTAGCGGCGAGTACCTCTAAGGCTTCTGCTTGCTTCGTGCGTACTACAGCCTCGTCTATAGCTTTGTTTACTACAGTTATCAGACGTTGTTTATCAGTCACTTCTATTTCCATTTGCTGCTCTATTTCAAAACGCTCAATATAACGAACTGCAGAGACTCGTAATTCTTCAATTTCGCGGTTAGCTACTAAACGAGCATCTTCAGTCTCTCTAAAACTAGCTGTTTCGGCGATTCTAATTTTGTGCTGACGCTCAATATCGCGAGCTTGGACTTCCTCTTCAACGGCAAGCCTTTGTTTTTCTACTACCAGCTTTTTTGAAAGTGCCGCCTTTTCAGACTCACTTTGTGCAACTTCGTATGAGACCCTTATTTCGCTATCGCTCTTTACGCCCGCGAGTTCAATTGATTTATCTACTGTAATTCGAGAGCTTTCCACCTGCTGACGTTTTTCAAGGCGCGCGGTCTCAATTTCACCATCTGACTGTGTCTCAAAATTTGTTACGCGGAGGCGAGCTTCTATTTCAGCCTCCTTAATTTCCTTTTCTCGTAATACCCTTTCTGCTTCAATTTGCTGTCGAGTGTGCAAGCGCTCTTTTTCAAGTGTTGTACTAGACGCTATATCTGTTAAAGTTGTGTCTCGATGGCGCTCAATCTCGAGAGATTTAACTTCACTTTCGCTATTAATTTTTTCCTGATCGATGGAACGCTCCCGCGTTATTTCAACGAGTGCAGCTTCTTCTAAGGCTTTTGATCTGGCCTTAGAAATTTCGATCTGTGAATTAGACTGTTGTGCTTCTATTTCAGCAGCCTGTTTAAACTTTTTATTTTCAATGTCTCTGGCCTGATCAATGCGGACAAACTCTAGATCACGGTCTATTTCTATCACACGATTTTCTGCTTCAAAATCACGATGTTTTATCTTTACGCGAGTCTCATTTTCAATTTCATTACGCAACTTTCGGTTTTCTTCTGTTTCGCGTACAATTAGTGTCAAACCCTCTGCATCAAAATGATTATCGGGATTGAAAAAACTTAGGTCTGCTTGATTTAAGGAAGTTAAAGAAGCAGCTTCTAATTCCAGACCGTTAGTTGACAGTACACTTTTAACCAGTTCAGAAACTCTTCGGATAAAATCCCCTCGATCTGCATGTATATCTTCCATTGTAAGCGTTGCTGTAACTGCGGAAAGTGCGTCAATAAGCCGGCCCTGAATTACCTCTTTTAAAGCCATAGGATCCTGAGTTCGCGCCCCCAGCGTCCTAGCGGCTATCGACACTCCTTCTTCTGAAGGGGCTACCCTAACAAAAAACTCTGTAATAACATCAATACGCATTTTGTTTCTTGTTATCAGTGATTGCTCACCTTGCTGGCGTATTTCAATTGGAATGGCATTCATATTTACGACGGTAATATCGTGAACTATTGGTATCACTAATGCTCCACCACCCATCACTATCTTTTCGCCTCCGGACCCCGTTCTAACAAAACTTTGATCTTTGGAAGAATGGCGATAGAGCCAGTGCATTAAATAAACAATCACGGCTATTAGGATTGTTACCAAAATGACGATGGCGATTATGTCTGTACCAGTCATGCGGAATTTCCTCCTTTGGGGCCTTCTCTAAGGCCGTTAATATCTATCTTGACCAGCAACAGCCACCACAATAAGAGCTGGAATAATGAGGTTCACTATGTCAAAAACACTGTAAAGCACCACTACGCCACCGGACTGCCCAGCGCCAATTACCTTGTCAACGAAGTGTAAAATTGGATATACTGCCCAACCTACCGTCATCAGCAAACGCATCCAGAAAAAACCTATTTGCACCGGTCTTTCCGCTTTTCTGATAACCTGGGACATTGCGCCGAAGTACATTTCACCAAGAATATACAACCAGAACGCGATAGAGATGAGAGCGCCTAATGTTGGGTTAAAAAAAGTTGCATCTCCGAGCCAGCGTCCAAAAACCATTAAGACCGAAGCAGCAACGATGCGCCAAAAAACTCCCGTAGGTATTTTCCCTTGAGTATTCACGAAAAAATAAACTGCAGCTACCTGTAGAGGGTGAACACTGTACCACGCAGAATAACGTGCTCCAGCGCTAGCAGCCCCACTGCTGTACCAAAGACCTGCAGCACCTGCATAATAAACGGCCGTTATCAGACATGCTGTTCCAACTAATGCTTCTGGTATACGCCAGCTTTCGCTCGACCAACTTAATCCCAAAAAGGATACAATCGCCGCTGCAAAGCTCAGCATAGCCAATGATGTCAAAGTAAATGCTACCATTTCAGCCGACGTGTAAAATGCTGTAAACATAATTCCTCCTCAGACTGTAGCCCGGATGTGTGGTGAGCGGCCGTATAGAGCGACCATTGGTAAAATCAGCAGACCAAAAATGAACTGTTGCCATTCATATTGCAGACCGATTCCAAGTAGAAAAGAAGTAAGCACCTGCAAGACCAGAACACCAATCACTGTGAAGCCATAACCGCCATTCCCCCCAAGAAGAGACGTGCCGCCAATCACAACTGCCGCAAGTGTAGTGAATAAATACGGATCTCCGACACCAATGAAAGCCCCACCAGACCATCCAAGAAGAAGCGAACCAGTCAATGCTGCAAAAATACCAGATATTACATAGCTGCCTACCCAGTATTTAAATTCGCTCACGCCAATTAGTTTTGCAGAGTTCCGGTTTCCACCTAGCGCATATAGATTTCTTCCCCAAATAGTTCCTCTTAAGGCACCTATTGTAAATATCGAAACCAAAATCCAAATTACTATGGTTGGAGGAAAAGACATGCCTAAAAACTTGCCGTTCATCGCAGCTAAGTTTTGCAGCCACTTAGGTACATTACCAAAAACATTTCCAGCATATTCTGAACCAATTGAGGTCATGATTTGTGTGAAACCTGCTATAGAAAATCCGGTACCCAGAGTTACAATTAGGGCCTGACCTTGAAGCCGAAAACTGATAATACCATTTAAAAGTCCGACAATCCCACCAAGCACAAGAATAAAACCCAGCGCTACATATGAAGGTACTCCCGCGGAGATAAGAAATAATAAAGCTATATTAGAAGATCCAATTACGAAAGGGATCGACAGGTCTAAACCTCCCATAAGTGCAACTAAAGTCTGACCGACACTGGCAAGACCAAGAAATGCGGCAAAAAGCAGGATAGCTTTTATGTTCGGGCCCGACAAAAAACCTTCTATAGAGAAAGCTGAGATCACTACTAATGCAGCTAAAACAATCAATCCTATGAAGGCGCTTCTTCCACTGGCGAAATACGCTGATGTTTTAAACGCTAGAACCAAAATCAATTCTAAAACTAGGAATCCCAATAGATTTTTAATTGAACGAAATTCGGGTATTGATGCAGTAAGCAACAAGTATAAGATCAAAAGAGCCAGTCCTGCCAAAATGAGAACGCGGTTTCCGATCCATAATTTGTTAGTCCGTTGGCGTGCTTCTTCGCGTTCCCCTTCGGTTTCAGATCGCGCCGCCTCAATACGCGTCTCAAAAATATTTGCCGTATAGTTTAGTAGCACGAATAAACTTCCAGCTGTTAATATCGTGTAAAGTATGACTTGTTGGGTAGGTATCGATTGCTGCGAAAACCCTAGCCCCAATCCTATCGAGGATACGACCAAAGAAATTATGATGTTTAGCCAAATTACAAAGCGAGCTTTGGGCATTGGAATTGATGCGGAAAAAGGTGATTTTCTTTCCTCGTTCATGGCAAATTCCCCAAAAGGCTAGCTATAAATGCTGCAAAAATAAGTACGGCGACAAATAAATATGGGAAGACAGCCATTTTTTTAGCCTTACTTTCAGCACTTGCAAGTCTGGCAACCAATATAAAGCAAACGGCACTTGCACCGGACAACAAAGCAAATGTCTGGGTTGGTGTACTAAGCCAAGTACTATCTCCTAAGCGGACGGGCGTGTAGAGAAAATACCTAGCATTCAAAGGCTCGAGATAAACTGTTGCCATCCCATGATACTTGGCAGATGTTGCCACCTGCAACATGATCCCTAAAACTACCATTGCTACAAGCAAAAAAGTTGCCCAAGGAGATATAAATCTCAGGTAACGACCCACAACTGGAACGAATAAAGTTAATATTAACGATAGCACAAGAATAAGGCCATAAACCATTTGAGTCATAAAGGCCTGAATTGCGCCAAAGTTAAACGTGGCCAATACATATCCAATCAGCCATAGGCTAAGCGCACCAAGTAGAGCTCCAGTTACACCACCACGTCCCCCACTAAGCGCCACCCCACCTAGTACCAACGCGGTAACTGCAGTCAAGGTTAAATTCTGGCCCTGGGTTGGATCTCCTGACGATATAAGAGCAGTATAGCAAATCGCCCCTAAGCCAACATATATACCAGAAATTAAATGAGCACCAATGCGGACAAAATCTGTTTTAACACCACTGGTCCAGGCTGCGCGCTCATCGTAACCCATAAGTTTAAGGTTAGCGTAGAAAGAAGAGGTAGTGAAAAGATACCAAAATAGCGTTGCCAAAACTAATATTGCCAATATTGGGGTAAATATTTGAACCCCTTCTCCCCATGTCTGCATAAACTCAGGCGCGATGCCACCTGGTCGTGGCATTATAACGAGATTTATACCAGTAAGAGCCAAAAAACCTGATAGCGCTACTATTATCGGTTGTACGCGAACGAAAATAACAATAAGCGCAAAAAAAAGTTGATAGATCATTCCAAGACCGAGAGCGACTATAAATGTAGCAATGGGGCTCGCCAAGATGCCGGCCGTACTAAGTTTAACAACCACAACGTTTATGAAAGCAAGTAGAGGTCCAACAGCTAAGTCTATTGTACCTCGACCTGCTACTGCCAAGATCATTAGAGCGTATGTTGCAAGGATTAAAGGTGCCGCCACTATTATTGCGCTACCTATTCCGGATGCGGATACCAGGCTGGGACCGCGGATAACAGCAGTTCCTAAAAGCGCTGCTGTTAAGATTATTGGCACAAGCAAATAAGAATTTGCATCTGACGCTGAAGAGGTCATTATTTTGCTACATCTCAAGTTTAAATTTTAGCAAAAACTTATACATTAGATTTACTTACTAAAGCTTAACAACACGTCGGCCGGAAGGTTGAGAGTCATATTTACCATAAGAAGAGCTAGTATTTTCCGCTGAAGACCAGTCACGAGTATTACCTCCACGACGCTCTGGATCGTTCTGTATAATCTTTTTAAGTACAGGAGTTACTACCTCCTTAAATACATCTGGATCTTCAGAGGTTGGGAAATGCCCTCCTCCAAAAATTATGCATTCGCTATTCTTTACCTTTTCCGCCGTTCTCTGTGTCATTTCCGGAGTACAGGCAAAATCGTATTCGCCAGTAAGGAAGTAAATGGGCAGTTTTCCCGAAATTTTATGCACTTTATCTCGGTAATCGCTATCAACAGAATAGTAGTACAAGTCTCCTTTAAAAATTCCAGGTCCTCCTTGTGCATAATACCACCAAGTTTCCCAACGGTATTCATCGGGACTATTTGGACTCATAAGGCCAAAAACTGAGGTAGCTACTGCTTCGCCACCGTGTATATGCGGGTGATGAAGTGGATCAATATGCCAACCGGGCGAATGATCGCATGCCTCCATGGCTATTAAGGCTGAGAACTCGTTTTCATACCTTAAGGCCAACTCCAAACAGATGTTTCCACCCATAGATTGACCCATTATAATCGGTTTATTTAGTTCAAGTGCTCTGCAGAATTCGAGTATAAATTCAGCATAGAAGCTTGTAGTCAACTTGTACTCATCCTCCTCCAGATGCCATCCTTCTGGAGGAATAGACTTTCCGTGGCGTGGTAAGTCAAAAGCAATTACGCGAAAGTTGGAAGCTATATCATTGTCACATAACTGATGCCGATATTGCCGGCCATCGGTACCAGCTGTATGTAGGCAAACCATGGGTATGCCATCACCGTTCTCTTCATAATAAGTCCGGTATGATTTACCTTGACAGTTAATATACACATAGCGGCCGATGATAGGATCATGTTTGTTCATCGCATTTACTCCTTATGTTTCACGCATCAATGCAAGCATCCAAGTAAGAGCTCGCATATTCTGCCAGAATGGAATGGTATTTCCTTCAATAGTAAGTTGTTTGTGAAGCGGGTGCGCCATGGCCCATATATCATTGAACATTGGTGGAGGTGTTTTTTGGCTGAATTTGGCCCAAGCAGAAGATGGAGCACGCAACGCGAATTCGAACCCAAGATCTGATGGTTCCAATCCCTCAGAAATGCGTTCAATTCGTCCTTCTCGTATATGACACAAGAAGTCGGTTTCATCGATCCCTATAACAAATCGTACATTAAAAAAGCGTCCTATTACCGGCAACACGCGATCTTCATTAACACGCCGAGCCCACCTTTCCACCCAATCCAAATCAAATGCTTTTTTACCAAATTTTTGCATATTTTTCTCCTAACTAAGCCGCCGGCAACTCTATCTCAGAGGGTCCATAAACGGCTGTAAAACTTGCTTGTTCTATAGTCACAGGCAATACTGAAGCTGCGAAATCCTCAAGTTTTGCATCCCGATTGAGATCAAGACTTCGCACTTTTAGGGCATAAAGTGTAAATATATATCTGTGTGCACAATCTGGTGGCCACGGGCCTGCGTAGCCCTCAAAAAAACCAGGTAGGTTTAATGTAACAAAATCTGAATTTAATTCTTTCGAACCTGGTGGCATTGCCGAACTACCTGATGCTCCACGAGGCAATTGCCGAGTATCAGCAGGAATATTGTAAACCAGCCAATGCGCAAAATTTCTTGGGAAATTAAAATCCGCAGGCACATCAGGATCAGTAATGGACAATGCAAAACTTTCTGTGTTTTTTGGGACTCTTTCCCATTCTAACATTGGGGAAATACCTTTATTCTCTGCATAGTCAGTTGGAATTACTCCGCCTTGCGCGATGTCTGGTGACAAAAGTAAAAATCCCGACTGATTCATTTTTAGCTTCCTTGATATATTTGGCCCTAATCTCACATCCCGTGCAACTGGTTGACCGTTATCTTGACGAGGCCATGTTGGAAACACGCGAAACGTTTTCCCTTCAATTCCCTCTGCTGAAGGTACATTTAACCGTTTTCCGAAAGTAGAGTTCAGTATCTCATTTGTGTCAAGCGGGGGCTCAAATTGAGCCTTTATCACACCCGCCCTGAAAACAACAACGCGGTTACAAAGATCCAAGAATTCTTCAATTTCTGAAGATAAGAAAACAACGCCATTGCCCTTCTCTGAGAATTCTCTAAGATTTCGATACAAATCCAGCTTTGCACCAACATCAATACCTCTAGCAGGATCGTTTAATACAAGTATAGAAGGTCTTTCAGCAAAACTTCTCCCAATAAGAATCTTCTGCTGATTACCACCCGAAAGTGATGTTATCAAATCACCCTGATCACCCATCTTGGTTGCTAATTTGCTAGTTTCATGAACAAAAATAGAGTTTAATTTATATTTATTTATGAACTTAAGAAATCCACCCCAGGTGAACTGCTGATATATGGAAAGGCACATATTTTCGAAAATCGAGAGATTTGGAAACAGACCCTCTTTTTTGCGATCGCCAGAAATATAAGAGATGCCGTTTTCACGTGCCGTTTGAAGATCAAAAATGGAATTTGCCTGACCGTTATAAATAACATTAATTTTTCCACTTAGTAACTGGCTTACACCCGAGATTGCTCGAACGAACTCAGCCTGCCCCTGACCGTCTAGGCCAGTCACGCCAACAATTTCCCCTGGACAAAGGTTAAAATCAAAAGCCTGTGTCCCAGGCCATACTCGAATGTCATTAGCCCGCAAGATCGGTTGGTCATTTACTTTTTTTACGGTTTTAAAGGTACTAACGGTATGTTTACGCTGTGGCCCTGCAATGAGTTCAAGTATTTGATCCTCATTGATTTGATGTTTCTCTAATTTTCCAACAGATTTTCCATCTCTTAGAACTGTTGCTCGATCCGCAATGCGAGTTAATTCTGCAATACGATGCGTTACTATGAAGATTGTGCAGCCCTTTGACTTCATTAAACGCATTTTCGAAAAAAGTCGTTCGGTAGAATCGAAATCCAGTGCCGCAGAGCTTTCGTCTAGAATAAGCAATTTAGGTTCCGTTAACATACTTCGCGCTATTGTGATCCATTGTTTGAAGCTTAGCGGAAGGTCTCCAACAATAATATTTGGATCAAGTTCTGAGCCGATGAGTTCTAAAATAATTTCGCGAGCACGCGCGTTTCTATCTTCCGCGCTTTCAGAAGCTTCAAAAAGCCCATCTGCCCCCATGAACAGATTTTCAGCTATAGTGCATTCATCTGCCACCAAAACTTCTTGATAAACGTTAGCTATACCTAGATCTTTTGCCTCAGAGGGGGAATTCGCAGATTTGCCAAAAATTGATACCTGCCCAGAGTCCGGCAGGAGTACTCCTGAAATTACTTTCGCCAGAGTAGATTTCCCTGAACCATTTCCTCCGATAATTGCATGGACCTCTCCTTCAAATGCACTCAAAGATACTTGATCCAGAGCTTTTGTTGGACCGAAAGTCTTAGTGACTTCAACGAGGTCTACTACAATTTTAGACAAACTGGTTCTTCACTTTTCTTAAGCCGTATTTAAAACCCAGCAGCAAAATATAGCTGCTGGGTTTTGAAATTTAATTACCTTTAGGGTGAGAAGCTGGATCATACGCTTCTGGATCAGCAGGTTTAAGAAAAAAATTGTCAAGGAAGGCTTTACCAGCCCACTCCTCGGCTCCAGGATGATACCATTGGTCGCTATCTTCTGAGCAGTCTGCAGGTATCGCAGCTAACATTTCTTCTTTATTCATCGAAAGTGGCTTAGTTAGTATCGACTGTATTTTGGGCCCTTGACCTTGCAACGTACGCATCATGATATTCCATGTCATTTCAAAGTCGTCTCCAGGAGGCCAAGCATGAATTGCCGCTGATACGTAATCTGGATTATTTCGCCAATAGCATAGAGCTCCCATTTCAGAACCTATTGTAATTGGGATCATTTTCCGACCCGACTGTTTAAGCGCGCGCAGCGCTCCCAATTCAGAAGCCGACTGTATCATTATGCCATCAAGTTTTCCAGGATTCGTTGCAAGCCAGCGCTGAACCTCTGCTTGGGCAACTTGATCAGTCCACATACCTGCTATAGGTCCTTTTACCTTTATCTTTGGGTAGTCAGCCATGGCCATTTCGATACCTGTGTTTTGACTGTCAGATGCCGAAGCGCCAGGAATTCCTTCTACGTTTAAAACTGTGCCCTTTCCACCTATTTCATTGGCCATCCATTCGCCCATCATTCTTCCGCCAACAACAAAATTTGCAGACGAATTGATTGCATAAGGGCTTGTCAAATAGCCCACCGCTGAAAATACGGCTACTCCATTATCATACGCATACTTTACGGAAGCATTTAAAGCAGTTGGATTGGAACAACATACCACAACGGCATCAACTCCCTGATCTACAAGTTGCCGAATTTGTTGGATCTGGGTCGCATCGTTTAAATTAGATTGAGTTATTACAACTTCGTCAATCATACCAAGGTCACGCCACTTCGGAATAAGCGTATTTTGCAGGCGATCCATTACCGCTGCACGCCAAGTGTTGCCGGCATAGGAAGACGCATAGCCTATGGTCCACGGTGGTGGATTTTTTGCAATCCACTCTCTGTAAGCACTATCTCCAAGTGGTTGATTTGGATCCATTTGATCGAGGCTATAGAGGTTTTTCTGTATTTCAGCTGGCAGCTCGTCAACGCCTGAGATCCCCTGCGTGGCTGTAAAAGTAAAAACCGCAATTAGCACCGATTGCAGTAATTTGAATGTTTTCATGACACATCCTCCCAAAAATGAATTTACTCGCCTAGCTAAAATTTATGCAAAAAATGTTTGATCTTTAAACAAACAATATTGGCAATTAAGGGCTCGGCACATGTAATCGCCGAAACACTGTTCTTTCAAATTAAAACAATTCCAACGAGTGAATTTATTATGGAACAGTAAAGTTTTACCTGTCAATGAATTCGTCTCGTACGTGGCGTCAGAAATTTAAATTTAGTGAACCGGATATATTTTCTAAAATTGGTAAAATACTTTGTAAATTTTGAGCTCTATGAGGGACAAACATCCGGCTTTGGATACAAAACGGGGGCAGCTTAAAAGATAAAATAACGGCCGGTTCACCCAGATCGAACAATTGTTTTTTAAACGCTCAACTAGGAACTTGCAATTTTTACTATTCTAAACTCCGACCTCTGATACAAATTTCGTTCTTAAGAAAGCATCCAAGCCTTCAATACCACCTTCTGAACCATAACCCGATTCATCGACCCCACCAAATGGTGTTTCCGGTGTTGAAACAGCCGGATGATTTATACCAATTATGCCAGCATCCAAAGCTTGACTAGTTCTAGCAGCCTTTTCCCCGTCTGAAGTGAACGCATATGCGGCAAGACCGAACGGTAAAGCATTAGAGCGCTCTATGACTTCATCAAAACTATTAAAATGCGTGATTGACGCAATGGGACCAAAAGGCTCCTCGGTCATTATTTTAGATGTATCGGGCACATCTGACATTACGGTTGGAGCGTAAAAGTAGCCCAAATTCCCGAGCCGTTCACCACCTGTTTCGAGTTTCGCACCATTATTTACAGCGTCTGATACAAAATCTTCCATTATTGGCAAACGTCTTTGATCGATTAAAGGACCCATTTCGATACCGTCCTCCAGACCGTTTCCAACTTTGATTGCTTCTGCTCTCTTTGTGAAGCCTTCTATGAAAGGCTTATAAACTTTGTCCTGAACGTAGAACCGAGTAGGCGAAATACAGACTTGACCGGCATTTCGGAACTTGAATGAAGCAGATACATTTAAAGCATTTTCTAGGTCCGCATCATCAAAAACAATTAGCGGCGCGTGGCCACCTAACTCCATCGTACATCTTTTCAATGTATTAGCAGCTAGCCTTTGCAGGTGTTTGCCCACAGGAATTGATCCGGTGAATGACATTTTTTTTGGGATAGGTGATCCTAATACTTTTTGAGATACGTCATCAGGTACGCCAAAAACCATGTTTAAGACACCATCTGGCAGTCCAGCCTCTTGAAAACAACGCGCTATTGCTACAGCCGTTCCTGGTGTCTCTTCACTCGGTTTTATTAAAATAGAACAGCCCGAGGCTAGCGCACCGGCTACTTTTCGGATAACGTTAGTCCCAGGAAAATTCCATGCCACAAAAGCGCAAGCGGGCCCTACTGGTTCTTTAATTACCATTTGTCTAGCACCAGGTATTCTTGAAGGAACGAGACGCCCATAAGTACGCTTTCCCTCCTCACCATACCACCTGGTAACATCGACTACAAAAGCGATCTCGAGCTTAGATTCAGCTAACGGCTTGCCCATCTCCAAAGTAAGAGTTTTTGCAATTATATGCGCGCGTTTTTCTATTAACTGTGCCGCTTTTTCCAAAATAATTTGTCTGGAATTAGGTGTAAAATTTTTCCAAATCTTAAAACCACGCGCACTCGCCTCTATAGCTAGCTCCAAATCATTATCATTAGCGTGTGGAACTTGTGCTAATATCTCTTCAGTTGCAGGGTTTACCAAATCCTGAGTTTTTCCATCACCGCCCTGGCACCATTTGCCGTCTATAAGCATTTCTAATTTTTCACTATACATTTAGCTTTCGTAAGCTCCTGTCTCTTAATCAAGAGTAATGTCGGTATATTTACAAAAAGACTTAGCTTTTTGGATCTGATATGACCAGATAATTTTTATAAACAGAAATGTTTCTTAAGCAAACTAATTACACTCCAACAGCAAATTATAAAATACAGAGATCTATGCACCAAAAATAAAAGAGCAGGTGCTTTGTCTTATCTTTAAAAAGCCAAAATATTGGAACTTTCCCAAATATTAAAAAGCAAATCTACCAATTTCAAATAAAGCCATTCTATTTTCAAAGAATTTTTAAGATGCCATTCAAATCGTGATCCTCGTAGTTTGCTTTGAAGGCTTCGTCAATTACCCGGTCATTGCTTCGATTTGACCAGTAAACTTTAATTCCAAATGCACGAGCTCCCATAACATCAGACGGCGACCCTGCAACATGCAGAATTTCATTTTTAGCGAACCCTAAATGTGAAATCGGTAATTTATAAACTGATGGATGTGGCTTAAAATTTTGTGCGAGCTCCGCAGACAGTATGTGATCAATGCAATTTTCAAACTTATTTGCTATACCATTAAGCATATGGAGATCTCCATTAGATAAGATTGCAATTTCATAACCTAACAATTTTAACTCTTGGGTAGCTGCGAGAGCTTCTGGCCAAGGCATTAAGTCATTCCATGAGTTAATCAGTTTTTTACGAACTATTTGTGAAATACTCAGCTTCTTTTTATGGATAACGTAATTAAGCGCAAGATCGGTACACTCCATAAATGATTTATGTCCATAAGCTATAGAATTGCTGAGTGCAGCACGCTCCATTTGCTTTACCCGCCATAAGCTAACAAAATCGAACGCAGTTTCTTCACTGATTGACAACGCCTCTGCAACCACTGGCGTAAGACTTCCCTGGATATCGACCAAAGCCATATAGACATCAAAAGTTATTAACTTAACGGTCATATTCTTCTTACCCTAACTGCCTTCAAAGCCACAAGCACACTGTTAAATTATAGTTCATGCGCACTCACTAGAAAAATTGTCACGAGCTATCAGTCTTATTTAAAGCCTCAATATCAACTGCAGATTTTTAACTTAGCCTGCAGCTTGCCCCAAAAATTTCAACTCAAGGGTTAATCGAACATGTTCGTTATATAAAATTTTTACTACAAAAAGATGACCGATATATAAACATCAGCCTTGACGGCATTATTTATTGAAAGGGGACAACCACAAAAAAGGGCTCATAGAAATTTCTTATTTACAGGTATTAAAGACTTTTCCTTTCCTTTTCCACTTGAATTTTTCAAGGGACACCGTGCATGCTCGACCTGAGTTCTTCAAGGACAAAAATGCCATTAAAGTCGCTAAATATGAGTCGTTTTTGAGAGAAATCCGTATTATTAAATTTTCATATTCTCACAATGATGAAGGTGTTTTGATGTTGACAACTGACGATTTACCACCAGTTATTGCCAGCCCATCCGCATGGAATGGAAAAGATCTGCGCCAGCGCAAAAGAGAATGGCTTTTAAACCTATCAGACGACCAAATTTATGAACTTGAAAGCGCCGCTAAATTCTATCTATCGCTAGGTCTAGATATTGCAGAAATCAGTAACGACACTTTCCCTCTCCCAAAGTTTTCAAAACACCTTGATGCATTAAAAGAAAAACTCCTGCATGGCATTGGTGTTGAGGTCTTACGCGGCTTACCAATTGCTGAATATTCACAAGAAACAATTGCCATAATTTTCTGCGGTATCGGAGCACATCTAGGGTCAGCGCGTTCGCAAAATGCCGCAGGCCATATTTTAGGACACGTTCGGGATATTGGATCTGATCCAAACGATCCCAACACACGCATATATCAAACAAATGCACGACAGACCTTTCATACCGATAGCTCTGATGTGGTTGGGCTGTTGTGTATCAAAGATGCCAAAAGGGGAGGTCACAGTCTACTGGTCAGCGCGGAAGCGATCTACAATGTAATGCGAGAAAAGCGTCCCGATCTAGTACCTCTACTGTTTGAACCTATAGCAACGGATCGCCGCGGCGAAGTGCCAGAAGGGATGAAACCATTCATGACAATCCCACCACTAAGTTGGCATGATGGCAAGCTAACAGTATTTTACCAACGCCAATATATCGATAGCGCACAACGATTTTCGGATGCGATGCCACTGAAAAAGGAGCATATTGAGGCATTGGATTATTTCGATGCTGTTGCAAACAATCCTTCACTTCACCTTCAAATGCATCTTCAGCCAGGTGACATGCAATTCGTCTATAACCATTGTCATCTTCACGACCGGACGGAATTTCAGGATTGGCCTAAAAAAAAGGATAGGCGTCACTTACTTCGGCTGTGGCTGTCATTAAATGGTGATCGTAATTTGCCCGATTGTTTCAAACAAAGATATGGTAGTATAGAGATCGGCAACAGGGGTGGAATAATTACGAATAATATTAAACTTTCCGCTCCAGTAAGTTTATGAATCCTCTCTATTATGAGAAATCAGCTTACCTAAGTGACCATAAAGGCAATATAAAAAAGATAAAGGATGCTCAAGAGACCAATCCACCACAGACAACTGCGTAGATATGCGATAGCTAATATATAACTTAAGAAATAAAAGACACGTGCAAAAATGAAGATTTGCATGGCAAAAATTGTTGACCTTCCACTGTAATCCGCAAGTGCCATAGTAAATACTGGAATGCACAAAAAAACCAATGATATTAGCGTATTGTTAAAAGCGCGCTCGGCCCGGCCAGCTAGACCTATTGAAAAGATACCTTCTCTATCACCTACTAGCGGGGCTAGACCGTGTTGAAAATAGGTTAGTACAGATTGTGATAAAAGCATGGCGATTACACCAAGCGCGTAGATTAATAATAAACTAATTTCTTGGGTCATAAAGCACCCCTTTCAAACTTTGTACTGAAAATAATACAGCTTCAAACCCGGTCAAGCGCTACATTGAATAGTATTCAATCTTTCTTACCCATCCCACCGCCGGATGGCGTTTGCATTACAAATACGTCACCGATGTAAACTTCATTCTGATCATTGGCCGCATGATCAACGCGTAAGCCGTTCTGGCGTTCAATCCATTCCCGCCCAACATCGCCGGGGCCACCGCCATTTAAACCTACTGGTGGTACTCGGCGATGAGAGCAAAGTGTCGTTACAGTCATTTTTTCTAAAAAGCGCAGCCTTCGCGTGATACCGTCACCGCCTTTATACAAACCGCTGCCGCCGGATCCCTTGCGGATAGCCATTTCTTCAAGGCGGACTGGAAAACGGAATTCAAGTACTTCTGGATCGGTGCTCCGGGTGTTTGTCATATGCGATTGGACGGCCGAACACCCATCGAAACTGGGCCCTGCGCCTGTTCCACCGCAAATCGTTTCATAATTTTGAATGCGCGAGTTGCCCCATACAAAATTATTCATTGTCGCCTGACTTCCTGCCATAACGCCTAAAGCACACATGAGGGCATTGCACATCAACTGGCTAACTTCTGTGTTCCCAGCTATCACAGCCGAAGGGTACTCTGCATTTATCATTGATCCTTGAGGCGCTATGATTTTGAGGGGTCGAAAACATCCCTCATTTAGCGGTATTGGGGCTCCAACTAGCGTACGAAAGACGTAAAGTACTACCGCGTGGCATACTGCCAAGGGTGCATTGTAGTTCAATATATTTTTTTCAGCCGTACCTGTAAAATCAATTTCCGCTGTTTGCTTTTCTTTATCGACGCGAACTGCAACACGAATGAATTTACCATTGTCTAGCTCGTAGTCATATCGCCCATCCTGGAGAACTGAAATTACTCGTCTAACGCATTCTGCAGCGTTGTCCTGCACATGGCTCATATAAGATTGAACGACATCCAGCCCGAATTGTGAGATCATTTTCCTGACTTCCCGGACCCCAGTTTCATTGGCAGCAATCTGCGCTGCAAGGTCAGCAAGATTTTCATCTATATTACGACAAGGATAATTTCCTGAGGCAAAAAGTGCCCTAGTTTCCCTCTCTCGAAATATACCACCGTCAATTAATTTAAAATTGTCTATAACTACCCCTTCTTCCTCAATTATGCGACTATCCGGTGGTGCAGAGCCTGGCGTTTTCCCTCCAATATCCGCATGATGACCTCGGGACGCTACAAAAAAAATGGGGACCTTTAATGTCTTCTCAAAGATCGGTGTAATGACTGTCACATCCGGCAAATGTGTGCCACCATTGAAAGGGGCATTAAGCATATAGACATCTCCCGATTTCATATCGGGATTGAGCCGAATTATAGTGCGGATGGCCTCAGACATACTACCAAGGTGCACTGGAACGTGAGGCGCATTAGCTACAAGACCACCAGTTGCATCAAAAAGTGCACACGAAAAATCGAGCCGTTCTTTAATATTCACGGAATAGGCCGTATTAGCGAGAGTAGCACCCATTTGCTCCGCAATAGACATAAATAGATTGTTAAAAACTTCGAGCATGACCGGATCCGCTTTTGTTCCCAAAGCCTCTTTCCGTTTTAGCGGGATATGCCGCGATAAGATCAAATGGTCAAATTCATTAATTTCTGCACTCCAACCAACCTCAACAATGTTTGTACCAGTTGATTCTTTTATGATCGCCGGGCCAGTCACTTTATGACCTGCTAGCATTTTTTCCCGGTCATAGAGAGGTATCGATTTCTCTTGCCCATGAACAACATTTGTCACATACGCTGTGGCCAGAGCATTTTCGGAGATGCGCGGCTTAGCCACTTCTTGAACCTGGGAAGCTGCGCCAATAGCCTCTACTGCTAAAGCTTCAAAAATAACGTCCTCAGTACCTACAGAAAAACCATACCTCTTTTTGTAAGCAGCCACAAAACGCGACAAGAGTTCTTTTTTTGTACCAAATTCAATTTCGAGCGACTGATGTGAACCCCTGAGCCGCATATGAGCACGCATTTCGGTGCGAATATCATCCTCGGGAACGCCCTGATCAATAACCTGCCTAGCCGCTTCTTTGGCGAGATTTTTAAGCGAGATGACTGCCTCAGTGTAATCACTTAAAGGCCGCTCGAACTGTTGTTGCCTTAGATTGCGAATATCAGCAAGGCCCATGCCATAAGCCGATAAAACTCCCGCAAAAGGATGGATAAACACCGTTTCCATACCCAAAGCATCCGCTACAAGGCAAGCATGCTGCCCCCCAGCACCTCCGAAGCATTGTAGGGCATATTGGCTCACATCATAACCACGCTGAACAGAAATTTTTTTGATGGCATTTGCAATATTTTCAATTGCAATGCGTAAAAAACCCGCTGCGAGTTCCGTAGGTGTCAACAATGGATCACCTGTGTGTGCCGAAACCTCTTTCGCGAGTTCTTTAAATTTAGTAACGATAATCTCTGCATCAAGCGTTTCATCTGCATTTGGACCAAAAACACAGGGAAAATGCTCAGGGTGAAGTTTTCCCAACATTACGTTACAGTCCGTTACTGTCAACGGTCCACCGCGGCGGTAGCAGGCTGGTCCAGGATTAGCACCAGCGCTCTCTGGTCCTACCTGGAAACGCCCATCACGATAAAATAGTATTGATCCCCCACCGGCAGCGACTGTGTGGATATTCATCATTGGTGCACGAAGCTGAACACCGGCAACCTCAGTTTCAAAGCTTCTCTCATACTGCCCCGCATAGTGGCAGACATCTGTCGAGGTTCCACCCATGTCAAAGCCAATCAACTTATCAAAGCCAGCACTTTCCGCTGTTTTGACCATGCCAACAACACCGCCCGCAGGACCAGATAGAATAGCATCTTTACCCTGAAAGAGCTTTGCATCCGTCAAACCACCATTAGATTGCATAAACATCAATTGTATTTCCTCTTTTCCACCAAGTTCACCAGAGACTTGGGAAACATACCTGCGTAAAATGGGGGAAAGATATGCATCGATGACGGTCGTATAGCCACGGCTAACCAATTTCATAAGAGGGGAGACTTGATGGCTAACTGAAATTTGACCAAAGCCTTCTTCTGCGGCAATAGCAGCGACTCGGGCTTCGTGAGCGGAATTGATATATGAATTCATGAAGGCGATGGCTACACTATTAATGCCCAAAGATTTTGCATTTCGTAATGCCACCCTAGCGCTATTCTCAGCCAGGGGAGTTAAGACACCACCATTTGCATCCAAACGCTCCTCAATTTCGCTTACCTGCCTGTAGAGCAATGATGGTAGCTGGATATTCAACTCAAACAGTTTCGGCCGCGCCTGGTAGCCAATTCTCAATAAGTCTGCAAAACCTTTTGTGATAAGCAGTAGTGTGTCTTCTCCTTTGCGCTCTAAAAGCGCGTTAGTCGCCACGGTCGTTCCCATCTTCACAGATTCAATGAGATCAGGCGGGATGGGATCACCGGCCATCAGGCCAAGGCATTCACGTATTCCATGAACAGCCGCATCTTTGTATTGCTCAGGATTTTCAGATAAATACTTACGAGTTTTGATAGATCCATCGGGCCTCTGCGCTACGATATCTGTAAAGGTTCCTCCTCGATCAACCCAAAACTGCCACAAAAGTGTTTCTCCAAAATTTGCGTATGTTTACCGATTTAAACACCAGTCAATGCTTAACAAAACTAGGTTTTTAGTTTCAAGCTATAAGTTTGCCATTCACTAGTTATGGTGCACAAGGAAAGTTTTAATAAAACCAGAGTTCATGTCGTAAAATCAAAAGTAAAATTTTGTGGCTTTTACATAAAGCATTTGAAATTGCAGCCGTAGAGCTGAGATTTCGAAAAAAATTCTGACGTGTTGATTGCATTGTGCGCTAGCATGTATGCATTATATACATACGCTTGGTCTAGATCACTCTAAATAGGTAGTTCACATGCCATTATCACTATCTTCAATGCTAGCTGCTCACGGTGCCGAAAATTATGCTTTTGGAGCTTCTGGAAAATCATGGATGAGCTACAGTGCATTACGTGATCTGTCTAAGGAGGTTTTTGTCATTTTACGAGAAAGCGGAGTAGGCGCTACAGACCGAGTTGCGATGGTTCTTGAAAATGGCGCGGTTATGGCCACCGCTTTCGTAACCATTGCTCAAGCAGCATCGACTGCACCTTTGAATCCCAATTACCGTGCAGATGAATTTTCTTTCTATTTAGAGGATCTAAATGCAAAAGCCATCGTGTTTAAGGTAGGTTATGATGGGCCAGCGTTGGAAGTAGCTAAGCGCTACGACCTAATAGTTCTTTGGTTGCATGAAGATAAGGAAGTGGCAGGGAAATTTTCTTTGACTACTGAAGGCAAAACTAAACCGGCACATTACACTTATCCCGGGGAGCTTGATACTGCGTTAATTCTACATACTTCCGGCACAACATCACGGCCTAAAATTGTACCGCTGCTACAGTCAAATATATCGGCGTCTGCCGAAAATATTGCATTGTCACTGGAACTTTGCACCAAAGATAGATGCATGAACGTCATGCCACTCTTCCACATACATGGTTTACTAGCAGCTGTCACCGCATCGTTGTTTGCTGGAGCATCGATCTTCTGCACTAGTGGTTTCAACGCTATGACCTTTTTTAAAAGTATGGCAGAAGCAAAGGCAACGTGGTTCACTGCTGTACCAACGATGCATCAGGCAATATTGGCGCGTTCTGATCGCAATGCTGGGGTAATAAGTGCTAACCCGCTGCGGTTTTTGCGTTCATCCTCTGCAAGCTTACCACCTCAAGTATTGAAATCACTGCGGAAAACATTTAACGCACCAGTCATTGAAGCTTACGGAATGACGGAGGCCTCGCATCAGATGTGCAGTAATCCGCTTAAGCTTCAAAAACCCGGATCTGTCGGCATCGCGGCTGGACCAGAGGTGCGTATTGCCCATGCGAATGATGCGAAGTTTACTGAGGGCGTTGGAGAAGTTGTGATCTCAGGGACCAATGTAACCCCTGGATATGAAAGCAACGAGGACGAAAACACAAAGAATTTTTTTGAGTCCGAAGGTAAACGATGGTTTCGAACGGGAGACCAGGGTTCATTCGATGCAGATGGTTACCTCGAGCTGACAGGGCGTCTGAAAGAAATTATCAACCGTGGTGGTGAAAAAATATCGCCTCTAGAAGTGGACAACGTTCTTTTGGATTTCCCGGCGATTGGACAGATTGTTACTTTTGCGATTCCACATTCCAAACTCGGAGAGGATGTAGGTGCAGCAGTTGTGATCAAAGAAGGATATAGTGCGACCGAGCGCGATATTCACAACTTTGCAAAAAGTCGTATGGCTAACTTTAAGGTTCCACGCAAAATACTAATTTTAGATGAGATTCCCAAAGGAGCGACAGGTAAAATCCAGCGTATCGGTCTTGCAGAAAAACTGGGACTTGTTGAAACTGTGAGTTAAATTATGAAGATTTGTATTTTTGGCGCAGGAGCTATTGGTGGCTACATGGGTTTGAAGCTATCGCAAGCTGGCGCTGATGTTAGTCTGGTAGCTCGCGGGTCACACTTGGCTGCAATCCAAAGCCATGGGTTGAAGCTTATTGAAGATGGCAAAGAACACCATGTTTATATAAAATCTTCAGAAAATCCCGAAGATATTGGAGAACAGGATTATGTTATCCTGACGCTTAAAGCACATTCCATCCCTTCTGTTATTTCAAAAATGCATCCATTGTTTGGCAAAAACACTACGCTTGTGTATGGAGTTAACGGCCTACCATGGTGGTATTTTTACAAAATTGGGGGACCACTGGACGGTACCAGGTTGCATTCCGTTGATCCAGGTAATGCGCAGTGGAACGGCTTTGGACCCGAGAAAATCATAGGATGTGTGGTCTATCCGGCTACGGAAATTATCGCGCCAGGAATAATCAAACATATCGAAGGTAATAGATTTTCTTTGGGTGAACCAGATGGTTCTAAATCAGAACGTGCGTTAGCCTTATCCAGGATTCTTTCAAGTGCTGGACTTAAGTCACCAGTGCGTCAAAAGATACGTGATGAAATTTGGGTGAAGCTCTGGGGGAACCTCTCATTTAACCCAATCTCAGCATTAACCCATGCCACCCTCGACATTTTATGTACTGATATTGCAACGCGACCAATAGCGCGGTCAATGATGCTTGAGGCACAAGAGATCGCAGAAAAACTGGGAGTGAAGTTTCCAATCGATGTGGAAAGACGCCTAGACGGCGGTGCCGCAGTTGGCGCTCATCGAACTTCAATGCTACAAGACCTTGTTAATGGCCGTCCGATGGAGATTGATGCTCTCGTTACAAGTGTTCAAGAGCTTGGAAAAATAACTGGTACGGCAACGCCGATCATCGATACAGTTCTTGGCCTTATACAACTGCGAGGTAAAACGGCTAAACTTTATGGTTAGCAAAAGAACAATAAATATTAAATTTTTGGCTCGAGATTAACATAAGTTTCAGACGTAAACCGTGGAGTGCAATGGCAGAAAAATTCCAGGTCTTGTTTTCCTATATTGCTAATACGCTGAGCTCCGCCTGGTGGAATAAAAAGGCTTGACCCTTCCGCGAGCTCAAATTTGTTTCCATCTACTTCGGCCAGTCCAATGCCCTGCCGCACGATGTATGTTTCTGCAATTCCTTTCAGACTATGAAGTTGGGTAGTAACTCCGACTTCGACACGTGCAATCGCTAATGAAAAGTTAGGAAATTTGGCATCGTTTAAAATTTCCCGTATGTAGCACCTTTCGTTAGTCCAAAATTCCAAATTTTGCGTTGAAAAGTGCGAAAATACTTTTGGATTACCCGATATCTGCATTCACTACCATCCTGGGGTACAATTCATTCCACCATCGACAGTTAGACACGCACCACTTATAAAAGATGCCGCATCACTGGCTAAAAATAACGCCGCATTCGCTACATCTTCAGGATCACCAAGACGTTTCAAAGGTACCGTATTTTTCCAACTTTCAACACCCTCTGGCCATTCTGCTTCGATTCCATTACGACTAATAAGTCCAGGACAAATAGCATTCGCACGAATATTTTGCGGCCCAAGTTCAAGAGCTGTGGCTCTAGTAAACTGGATTAAGCCAGCTTTGGATGCTGCGTAGTGGCTATGTCCAAAAGATGGGTTTAGACCCTCGATAGAACAAATATTTATTACAACACCGCCATTTAACGCCGCGCGTGCAAAGTCACGCGTCAACAACATTGGTGCTTTGAGATTAGTAGAAAGTATTTCGTTTATTTCGGACGCATCAAGATCTCCCAGCGCTGTGACAGGTTGCACTGCTGCATTATTGATAAGAACATCAATTGAGTCATGGTGCTCCAATATATTCGGAATGAATGACTGGATTTCTTTAGTGTCGGAGAGATCGGCAAAAAATCCTCTTACAAATCCCTTTGTCAAGGACGAAAGTCTCGCTTTGATCGGAAGTAAGTCTACATCATCGCTCCGGCAATGCAAAATAAGCGAAGCACCCGCCTCGGCAAAACGCCTTACTATTGTCGACCCAATACCACCGTTTATACCGGTCACCAGAACCGTTTTTCCAGTAAAATTATAGAATGTGTCTAACGACAATCCTCCTTTATACATAATCACCGCCCTTTGGTTGCATTGGACCAGCTTTGAATAAGATCTGGAAGCACTTTCAATATTTTACTACCCGCCTGGGCCGCCAAGTCTAGTACTTCCTCAATAGTATCCGGTTGCTGATCAGGGCCACCATCCGCTTTATTCGAAATTGCCGAAAGCCCGGCAATCTCAAATCCACATTGCTTTGCAACGATAACTTCCATCACAGTCGACATACCAACTGCATCTCCACCACACATACGAAGATAGCGACGCTCAGCCGATGTTTCGAGCGAAGGTCCTGTAATGCCAGCATAGATACCTTCACGAAGAGTAATATTGTGTTTTTGAAAAGCCGTGCGAACTACCGCCTGTACTTTTCGATCATAAACATCTGACATGTCCGGAAAACGGGCTCCGAGCGCATCGTTATGCGACCCAATAAGTGGGTTTTGACCCGTAAAGTTGATGTGATCTTTAATCATCATCACATCGCCGGGATTAAACGAGGTATTCAACGAACCGGCTGCATTGGTTACCAAAAGCTTTTTCGCGCCAAGAAAGCGGGAAACACGGATTGGAAACCCTATGTCGGCAGGACTCCAACCTTCGTAAAGATGAAGCCTGCCCTGCATAATAGCGGTCCTTAATCCGCCAAGTTTGCCAATTATTAAGCGACCCGCATGCGATGGAGCAGTGGATAAAGGGAATCCGGGAATATCCCGGTAGTCAAACATAATATCTGTCTCAATATGTTCAACTATGCCACCAAGACCGGTACCCAATATAAGTAAAACTTCTACTGGACCATTAATCGCACCAGCAATCTTTTCACCTGCATCACTTATATTTTCTAAAATTTCTTTAACCATTTCTGTCACATTAAACGTTTTCAAGGCTCTCTTTTATTCTTGGCATCAACGTCATTACTTCATCCAGCGTTTCATCAAGATCGTGACGAGTTAAAGCATGATCTTTTACAACTCGCTGACCATTTACGAAAACATCGCTTACATCCGAACGCCCAGCGCCAAATACAAGATGGGTTATAGGGTCAAAAAGCGGTACCGCATGCCCATTATTAACATCTAGAAAAATAAAGTCCGCCCGTTTACCCACTTCCAGACTTCCAAGTTCAAGTTTCTTCCCGAGAGCTTCCGCACCGTTCAGGGTAGCCATGTGTAAAACATCTTTAGCTGGAAGCGCATCTGGCTTCATAGAAACACCCTTGGCAAGACCAGAAGTCAAACGCATCGCTAACCACATATCAAGGTCGTTCCCGCTAATGGCCCCATCTGTTCCAATGGTTAGACGTATCCCAGCTTCCTGCATCCTAAAGGTAGGAGAAATCCCTGATCCCAGTTTCAAATTGGACATCGGATTATGCACCACCGATGTATCAGTTTCTGCCATAAGGGAAATCTCATGATCATCTACATGGACGCAGTGAGCAAGTACTGTGCGATTTCCAAGAAGACCATGAGAAGCTAAGTGCCTAATAACAGACTTACCATAACGGTTTTGAATATCAGCCTGCTCAGCTTTTGTTTCAGCGGCATGTGTGCAGAATAATTCTTCGTTTTCATCTGCAATGGATTTAGCAGCGATGAGATGTTCTGGGCTGACTGTGTAAGTACCATGGGGCATAGTCGCAGGAAAAATATCCGAGCTGCCACCAAAAGTCACTGAAAACTTCCTAGCCTCAGTGACATAATCATCGTGTGTCCGACCACCTATGCCCGGTGGGTCAAAGAATATGCCGCCAGTTGATAGGCGCATTCCTAGCATCCTTGCAGCAAGTGCCGTCTCAATAGGATACCAAAACATATCCATAACTGAGGTCACGCCGGAGAGTAGATTCTCTGCCAAACCTAGAACCGAGCCCAAAAATGTTGTTTTAGGTGTTAGGATTGCTTTTTCCGCGATCCATACGCGTCCGAGCCAAGCTTCAAGAGACAAGTTTTCTACTAGGCCTCTAAAAAGACTGTCTGCAGCATGACAGTGCATATTAATAAGCCCAGGCATTACAATCTGTCCTTTTGCTGAAATCACTTCTTTCGCCTGTAACGAGTCAGCGACCGCCGAACCAGTTTCGGTTATTTCTTTTATTCTTCCGGCTTTAACTGCCATTACACCATTTTGATACAAGCTATGTTTCTTGTCGCAAGTGACAAGAAGCGCATCTTTTATAAGAAGATCATACATCACCATAGTCCATTTTGCTTCGCATAACCCTTTACCGTTTGAATACTATTCTAATTTCTTAAAAGCAGCGAAGCCAGTTGGTCATCAATTATTGCATGTGTAACATAGCCGCCGTCCAAAGCAGCTTTCACAGCTTCGAATTTATTCTGGCCCGATGCCACCATAATACGTTTTGGTGTCTTCATAATTTCGTCAAGACTAATGGCAATCATGCGATCCTGAAGCCGAAATGGCAGGCTACCTCCATCTTGTTTTATAAAGCTACTACAAATAAATCCAACTGCACCAGCTTTTATAACATCTAACAACTCATCATTTTTGATTATCCCAGACGATGCTACATGGGTATTGGAGTTGAGATCCCCAACGGATGTCAAAATGGCACTCAATTTGCGCAAGCGATTAAGCTGTTTCTCAATTGTTGGTTCTTTGCGCAAATTCGCCGCCAAGCTTGGGGATGATAGAATAGCCGGTGCATGAAGCGTGTGGCATTGGGCTCCTATGCGGTTAGCAATCTGAATTGCACAATCTTCTGCGCTGAGCAGTCGGTCCGACTCCATGGAACCTATTACTTGGCAAACCTTAGTCTCAGGAATGACCCTGTCAGGCAATTGTTGACTGACTGACTTAACAGTCTCGCCCCAGGCTACTCCAATCGTATCGCCACGTTCAACAATGTCATGAAAGGCAAGGGCAGCAACGCGCGCAGTATGACGTAAAGCAAAGTCTGCACCGGTATTTTTTCCTACATGCGCAATATAAACATCTTCAAGATTATATCTCGTAGCCAAATCACGAGATTTAAGAGACGACCGTAAGGATTCACCGTTAACTCTTATGTCTACGATACCACGCTCTTTTCCCTCTCTAAGGTAGTTTACGATTGTCGCACGTGATAGGCCCAAGCGTTTTGCAATTTCACCTTGGTTCATACCTTCCTGATAATAAAGTAGAGCGACATTTGCCAGATAGCTGTTGTCACGCAAACTGAAACTTTGCGGTTGTGGCAAACATTCAATATTAGGTTTCACAGGAGCTAGCTATTCCTTTCAAAAGTTATAACACTCTTTTCTTAACGAAGCGCTGCCTCAATATTACCTCCATCAACAGTGACCACATGTCCAGTTGTTCGCTCTAAAAATGCAAGTGAGGTAAAGGCATCTGCCACATGATCAGCAAGTACTTCCTTCTTGAGAAGGTTCCCTGCCATGTATTGATCCTCCGATACGCCACGTGCTTTAGCGCGTTCAGAAATAAAATTATCCGTTAAAAGCCCAGACCGAATTCGATCAGCATTTACTCCATTTACGCGAATACCGTGTGCGCCAAGCTCCAGTGCCAACTGCCGCATCAGGAAAAATGTTGATGCTTTGGGCACTCCATAAGCGCCAAAGTTTTTTCCTGGATTTACTGCCTGCTTTGAAATGTTGAAAAGAATTTGGCCTTCGCGTCCCTGCAATTTCATGAGTTTTGCAGCCTCAGTTGCGAATGCATGGTGCGAAAAGAAATTCAGTTCGAAAGCCTCACGCATTGTTTCGATAGGCATTTCCAGCATCGCTCCAGCAACAGCTGAGCCTGCATTTGAAACGAGTATATCAAGACCACCAAAAGCTTCAACACATGCATGCATTGCGCCTTCCGCTGCCTGGGCATCCGTCACATTTAGTGCGACTCCATTATGACCAGTTCCCAATTCCCCCAAAGCCTTTTCCAATGATACTTGATCTAGATCCACTAGAAAACAAGCGGCACCCAGTTTAGCAAAAGCTTTAGCAAGCGCTAACCCAATCGTACCAGCGCCCCCAGTGACCATCACAACTCGCCCTTGCAATTTAGGAGGTATGCCTTTTCCAAGCTTTGCCTGCTCAAGCGACCAATATTCACAATCAAAAAGGTCTTTTTCTGAAATTGGATAGAAACCTCCGGCGTCTTCGCCAATGCCACGTACACGGGCGTTTTGAACTACCAAGTCACCAGCAATGCTTGCGGCTTTTACGCTTGTCCCGAGCCCAATAAAACCAATGTCCTCCATCCAAATTGTCTTGGGGTCACTCGGTAAGATTGTCTTAGGTTGGTCGGCCAAAGGGACCTGACGATCGAACATCGCCCGATACTCTTCAGCGTAGTCTTCAAGGACGGACCTGATCGCATCGCGACCACGTGACCAAGCTGATTTACGCAAAACGAGTGGACGACCTTTGATACGGATCACGTGATCAGGCGATGCAGTACCTCGCATTGCCAGATCATCCATGTCAGGACGTTCCATAAACTGTATTTGATCGGCACCATTGCGCATATCTAAAATAGGCATCGGTGCATCAGGACCAATCATCTCAGCCAACAGGCCTCGGATCACAGGCAATATATCGTGAACATTATGGCTTTGTCTTACGGAGAGCTCCGTTGGATGTTCCATCTTAAGATAATCAGCCACAGCTCTAGTGTGGGAAACGATCAAGTCATAGCTACCTTTGGCAGTTTCACCAAATGCAAAATGACCATGACCTAAAAGCATGAGCCCCTCTACACTTTGGTCGACCTCAAATACTTCTGCAGCTTTTTTGGCTAAAGCAAAACCAGGCATGATGTAAGGAACTATACCTAGTTTTGTACCAAAAATTTCTTTGCAGATATCACTAGCATTGGGAAGGTTAGCCAAAATCAAAAAGGGCGTTGCATGGGTGTGGTCGACAAATTTGTGAGGGAGAAAAGCATGTAAAAGAGTTTCAACTGACGGGTTTGGAGAACTACTGTCTAGTAGATTTGCACGTTGAATATTTACCATTTGCTCGTCAGATAGTTTGTCAAGCTTTCGTAAATCCCGCAAACGATCAAGCCAAAGGCCTGGAAGACCTGGGGCCAAAATTGTGTCTAGATCCCATCCAGACCCCTTTACATGCATAACTTCGCACATTTCACCGAAGTGGTTTTTCCTTGAAACTTTCACAGAAGTATTTCCACCACCATGCATCACAAGGTCAGGATTTTGCCCAATAATCCGAGATGTATACACACGAAGGGCAAGCTCTTTATCGGCTAAATCGCTGCCTGCCTCAGCCACCCATTTTGAGGCTTCACGTTCATCATATATATTTTCAATCATTTTTAATGTTCTTCCACCATATCAGGGAACATTTTTGCAAGTGCTTTTTCAGACGCGTCTGAGATTCCACGCTCTGTGATTAATCCGGTAACAAATCGGCTTGGAGTCACATCAAATGCTGGATTACCAACCGGAACCCCATTGGGCGTAATCTTCACTTCCACAGTGGCATCTTCGGTTGTTTTACCCTGAACATGAGTAACTTCTCTTTCAGGGCGGTTCTCAATCGGAATGCAATTTACTCCATCTTTGATACGCCAGTCTATTGTGGGTGACGGAAGCGCTACATAAAAAGGAACGTTATTGTGATAGGCTGCAAGAGCTTTAAGGTATGTCCCAATCTTATTACA
>MDTG01136493.1_pt1 | contig 32479 bp, 28 predicted proteins | sample 811421 | NCBI WGS metagenome assembly MDTG01 (sample SAMN05326645, study PRJNA326480) | marine metagenome | isolation source: seawater | place: Pacific Ocean: South East | collected 2011
AATTTTCCTGTGAAAACTTCACATACGCAAAGGAAAATATCCGCAATCTCATTTAGGCTCTGTTGAGATACCGGATAAAACTGGCCTTTTTGAGAGTTTAAGGCCTGTTTTTCCCGCATGAAGTTCTTTTCGTACATCGAACTCAGGTTAAGTAAGTAATCCGATTTTATTTTTTGCTGAACTGGCCGGAAACCACAAGGTCTTTGGTTCCATGAGACCAGTCGTAGAATCCTTCACCCGATTTCACACCCAGATATCCGGCAGTAACCATGTTAACAAGCAGCGGGCACGGAGCATATTTCGGGTTGCCAAAACCTTCGTAAAGTACATTCATAATGGAAAGGCAAACATCCAAACCGATGAAATCGGCTAATTGCAAAGGCCCCATCGGATGAGCCATTCCAAGTTTCATTACAGTATCAATTTCTTCAACTCCGGCCACACCTTCAAAAAGAGAGATAATGGCTTCGTTAATCATTGGCATTAAAATGCGGTTGGAAATAAAACCGGGATAGTCGTTTACCTCTACAGGCACCTTGCCCAGCTTTTTAGAGGCCTCCATTATCTGCTGAGTTACTGCATCGGAAGTAGCATAGCCTCTGATTACTTCTACCAGCTTCATAACCGGCACGGGGTTCATAAAGTGCATACCAATTACCTTATCGGCCCTTTTGGTTACTGACCCAATCTTGGTAATTGGAATTGAAGACGTATTGGAGGCAAGAATGCATTCCGGTTTGGTAAAAGACTCCAGGTCTTCAAATATTTTCAGTTTAATGTTAACGTTTTCGGTTGCAGCTTCAACCACCAAGTCGGCCTGTGCCACACCAGACTTCAGGTCAGTGTAAGTAGTAATGTTAGAAAGGGTAGCATTTTTTGTGGCCTCATCAATCTTTTCTTTGGCCAGCATTCTATCTAAATTCTTTTCAATGGTTTTCAGGGCTCTGTTCAGGGCCTCTTGCGATATATCTACCAGGTTTACTTTAAATCCACTCTGAGCAAAAACATGGGCTATGCCGTTACCCATAGTACCAGAACCAATCACTGAAATATTCTCCATTTGCTAATCTTTAGGTTTGTTTACGTTTGTACAAATATAATTGCATCATCTACTTTTAACCTGCGATCGGTGTAAGGAATTGATTAAATATCCAAAAAGGCCTCTTGAAAGGTTATGACAAGATTTTTCTTTGAAAACACCATAGCCCCAAAGGAAAGCGTATGCCAATGTATTTGACATACCATTCACAGGCCACTGGACGAATTAATATCTGCTTTCCCATATTATATACTTTTCTGTGATCCGGATTGGAGTACTTTGTTATTTTCGAAAATGGAATAGGGTTACTTAATTTGGATCACAAAGAAGTGAATAGACAGCATGAAGTCACGCGGTGTCTTTACAGCGTTTTGTAAGGATCATTTGTGAAGACACAAACCATGGTAAAGTGTTGAAAGATATGCCATGCTTCTTAAGTAACCCCTAAAAATACCAGATATGCCCTTATTAGAAGTTTGTGCCGGTAGTGTGGAATCGGCCTTAAATGCCAATGCGGCCAAAGCCGATAGAATTGAATTGTGTGCCGAACTTTCTGTAGGCGGGCTTACGCCCAGTAAAGGGATGATTCATTTGGTGAAGGAGATGGTGGATATCCCTGTCTATGTGTTGATCAGGCCAAGGTCCGGAGACTTTTGTTACTCTTTGCTAGAGTTAGAACAGATGAAAGAAGATGTAGCGTTTTGTAGCAAAATGGGCTGTGAAGGAGTGGTGATTGGGGCGCTTACTCCCGATAGAAAAATACACGAAAGGATGACGTATGAACTCATGCAGGAGGCTGGCTATATGGACGTAACTTTTCATAAGGCCTTTGATGAAACAGTGAATCCTTTTGAGGCATTGGATACCCTTCGTGAATTGGGAATTCAAAGAGTACTTACCTCAGGAGGGGCCGCTACTGCTCTGGCGGGCTACGACAGGTTAGGGGAGTTAATAGAGGAAGCCGATGACGACCTAATCATTATGCCCGGAGGAGGCATTCGGTCGGAGAACATTAAACATTTACATTCACTTGAAGCCCAGGAATATCATAGTGCTGCCTTGTTGCCTGGCCAAAAGCACACCTCCAAAGAGGAGGTCAAGGCTATGCTAGACTGTTTGCGTCAATTGTCCGTATAGCGCAATACCAAGTCTAATAAAATGGGTAAATGATCGCTATAACCTCCCAGATATTGTGGTCCCTGGTACGTCCTGAAGGGTCTGGTAGCACCTGTTGCGCCTTCTGTTAAGAGAAAGTCCAAGTCGAAAATTTGAGCCGTGCGTTTGAATACGGAGGTACGGCCACCACCTTTCAGGAGGTTTCCCGATACTATAAACTGATCTAGAATACCCCATTTATTTTCGAAACTGTGAGTACCTGCCTGATAGCGAATCGGGTACATAAGATTAAACAGATCGGTGCTTGCTGTTTGTTCTATTTCGGTTTTAACGCGCAAACCGGTAATCATACTTTCTTCTTCAGGTTCATCATTAAAGTCGCCCCCTATAATGATATTGGCCCCGGGGTTAACACTTAGTATAGAGTCTGCTTTAGCCCTAACAAGCTGAGCTGCGAATAGGCGTTTAGGTTGTGTCTCAAACTCACCGCCAAATTTGGATGGCCAGTGATTCACAAAATAATGCAAGGTATCGCCATTGGGTAGTTCGCCAATCACATGGAGTATATCACGGGTTCTGCTTGCTGTGTCAAAAGGAAACCGAACGGGGTAGTAGAAGTAATCGATAAGTTTGAATTTATCGGGGCGGTAAATGGCGGCTACATCAATGCCCCTGCGGTCTTTCGAGTCTTGATGAATAATTTCATAACTCACTGATTTTAGTGGGGTAAACTGAGTGAGTGTGGTGAGAACGTATCGGTTTTCCACTTCACAAAACCCGATAAGCTCGGGAGCTTCCCAGCCGCCCATAGCCACTATGGTTTTGGCCAGTTTTTGTTGTTTTGCTAAGTAGCGCTCTTTTGTCCAGCGGTTGCCACCACGAGGTAAAAATTCATCGTCAAGCGTGGTACTATCGTCAAAATAGTCAAAAAGATTTTCTACGTTGTAAAAAGCTACCCGAAAGCGTTCTGTTCCTCTAAAACTGCCGTCAAAAGCTTCTGAAGCCAAAAAGTGCTTCTGGGCTACTGAAGGAGTGTAGAGGTTGCAAAGGAGGAAAATAATGAGTGTGTTTCGGAATAGTTTCAAAGCAATTGAGAATTGGCTGCCGATTAATGGTACTTTTGCATTGGTATTCAAAATACGAATAGATTGACGAATTCATTATGGAAATAGGGAAAATTCAAGAGCTGGAAATTGCCAGAGAAGTAGATTTTGGTTGCTACCTCACCGATGGTAAAGAAGAAGTACTGATTCCTGCAAAATATTTACCGGAACAATACGAGATTGGAGACAAACTAAAGGTGTTTGTTTACACAGATCATATGAGCCGACCCATTGCTGTTACCCGGTGGCCCTATGGTCAGGTTGGTGAAATCGTTGGGTTGAAAGTAAAACAGATAACCGATTTTGGAGCTTTTGTAGACAACGGACTAGAGAAGGATCTTTTGGTGCCCAAAAAAGAACAGCATGCCGACATGCGTGAAGGAGGGCAGTATGCAGTTATGATATTGCTCGATTATAAGACCAATCGCATGATAGGCTCAACCAAAATTGCTGGCTTCGTTTCTGACACTGCCGATGGTCTGGAAGAAGGGCAGGAGGTAAAACTCGTTATATGGCAAAAAACAGACCTGGGGTATAAAGTAGTGATCAATAGTGAGTATGTGGGGCTTGTCTATGACAATGAGATTTTTGAAGACATTAGGTTGGGCGATAACCGCCTGGGTTACATAAAGCACATTAGAGAAGACGGAAAGATAGATGTGAGCCTGCAAAAGCAGGGCTATGAGGCTGTGCTCGATATGTCTGATTCGGTATTGAATGCCCTTAGAGAAGCAGGAGGAAGTCTTGCCCTGGGCGATAAGAGTTCTCCTGAAGAGATTCAGCAGGCCTTTGGAATGAGCAAAAAGAACTTTAAAAAGGTGCTCGGAGGGTTGTATAAAGCCGGGCACATAGAAATATTCGACAGAGAAATAAAGCTTAAAAAGGCGGAAGGTTAACTTGAGGAGCAGTTAACCTTCCCTAAACTACCTATAAAACTAAAACTAACCTAAGCTAATTTATCTTACTGACGCGGCAGTGTATAACGATTGCACAAATGCCAATAAAGCAGTTAGCTTGATAATCTATGTCTTTAAGTTATGAATATTTTGGTTATTGAAAAATTATATTCTTCAAAAAAATCTATTGAAGAAATTTCCTTTGATAATCTGCTTAAATACTAAAATTTTAGTTGTTTTAGCGAATATCCACTTCGTTCGCTATTCCCAGGGCGGTAAACCGAATGCGCAACACTCTGGGGTCTTCGGCCGGGCCTCCATCACATTTTTCGGAGGGGTCTATGGCATAGATATAATAGGTTTGGCTTCGTTCGTATAGTTCTTCTGTTTCAGGAGCTCCCAGTGCTTTAATTATACTTTTCTGATAGAGCCCTAACAATTTGGGTTTTACTTCAAAAATTTGGTCAATCATTTGAGCCCTGTCGCCTTTACATCCATTGGGATCACCCTTCCAGGTTTCAACATTAAAATTGCCCAAGTCGGCTGTTTTGGTACAGCTCAAAGAAGCAAATACCATTAAACACATCAGAACTTTCTTCACAGTTTAGGAATTCGTGGGTTGTACAATGGCCTTTTTAATGGCAAAGAACCAAATGGCCGTGCCAAAGATATAGGTTGCTAAACTAGCAGACAGTATGGTATGGTCTAAAATATGAGGAAATAATACCAGAAGACTGGCTGGAATGGCCACCAAACGGAAAATTTCCAGCCAACTAACCCACTTTCTACCCTCGAACATTGCACCAAAACTTACAGTCGATACTATAATTATTAGTGCTAGTACCAGTTTTTCAATCATTTGGTTTTCAAAAGTCTCAAGATTAAACAAGAAAAGGGCAGTACCAGCTAGCAAAACTATGTATTGCACCAGTACATAGGCATTCACCACCTTTGCAGCATGCAAATCGAATTTACGGTAGGAGGTTCGGTCTATGTCGTACGGAGCTCTGTATCCGCCAAGATAGTCGGGCAACCAACCCGGCTTTTGAAATACATAGCGTAGCCTATCACTCCATTTCGGAATCGTTCGCATATCGCGCAGCATGTCAGAGTAGTGGGCCACATTGGCCCAGACAGGGTTCCAACTGTTCAGGTTTTTGGTGATTCCGTAGGTAGGTCTCTCTTCTTCTTGCTTAAAAGTTCCAAAGAGCCGGTCCCAGATTATAAAAGTACCTCCATGATTTTTATCAATATACTTTGGGTTCCGTGCATGATGCACCCTGTGATGCGAGGGGGTATTGAATATGGCTTCGAACCATTGCGGAAGCTTGTTTATGGATTCCGTGTGTATCCAGAATTGGTATAACAGATTAAAGCCTGAGACCGAGAGAAGTATTAGCGGATGAAAACCCACCAGTGCCATGGGGGTGTAAAAGATGAAAGTCCAGATGGTTTGAGTAGAACTTTGCCGAAGGGCCACAGAAAGGTTGTACTCTTCACTTTGATGATGCACACTATGGCCACCCCAAAACAGGTTTACTTCGTGGCTCATGCGATGGGCCCAGTAATAGAAAAAATCATAGGCTATAAAAGCTACAATCCAGGTGAGTACCGAGTTTTCAATAGTAATAAACCTGAATGTTTCGAAGATGAATGTGTAAAAGCCTATGGTAAATACTTTAAGAAAGGCCCCGCTAACCTGTGATGTAACACCACAATTAATATTGGTAATGGCATCGTTGAGTCTATAAGAACGAATAGACTGAAATCGATGAGCAACCAACTCCAGACCAATTAAGAGAAAATATACCGGAATGGCTATTATAGTAGGATCCAGACTCATACCGGTGGCTTTTAGAATTTGTTAAATAGTTAAAGTTACTCATTCAGTCACATAGAAGTAAGTATATATTCACAATGCCATGTAAGAGTTATTTGTAAAGCTACAAATGGTGGCAAAGTGTGAAAACATACGCCATGCGCCTGAAGTAGTTCTAATATATTATTTCTGCGCCAAAAGAGCCAATCTGCCTTTTATTTGGATAAACCAGATTAATGAAATAATAAGATAAGCAATGGCTATCAATGATGCCACAGTCAACCACTTTGAGTAGAAGAGAGAAATAAAGGCTATTGGAACAGCGATCAACCTTATAAACTCAATAAGTCGGCTCCACTTTCTGTTTTCGAATAAAAAGCCGAAAGAGGCTACAGAAAAGATTATGAACAAGGCAGAAATGATTTTTTTAGAAATCTCCAGTTCGTTCACATAGTACAGAAAAAACATTGTTGAAGTCATCAGTACCAGAAATTGGAAGCTTACGTAAAAGTTGAGCCTTACAGAGGTACGGTTTTCAAACTTTTCATAAGCCGGGTCAATATCAGGAGCTTTTTCAAACCCTCCCATATATTCAGGTTTCCAGCCGGGCTTTTTAAATAGTAGTCTAACCTTATCCTTTATGGAAGGGACACGTTTTAAATCGCTCAAAATGGCAGAATAGTGAGCAAAGTTAGCCCAAACGGGATTCCAGCTTTTCAGAGGCTTGGTTATACCATAATGAGGCGGCTCATCTTCCTTTTCAAAAGTCTTAAATAACCTGTCCCAGATTATCAGTGTGCCGGCATGGTTTTTATCAATGTACTTGGGGTTTCGGGCGTGGTGTACTCTGTGGTGCGATGGTGTATTGAAAATGAACTCGAACCATCTTGGCATCTTTTTGATCGATTCTGTGTGTATCCAAAATTGGTAAACGAGGTTTAAGCCCTGAGAGGTGATAAATACAATAGGGTCTATTCCTGCAAGGGCCAGAGGAAGATAAAACAAGAAAGTCCATAGAATTTGAGTAGAGCTTTGCCTTAAAGCCACCGATAGGTTGTATTCTTCACTTTGATGATGAACACTATGACCACCCCAGAACAAATTAATTTCATGGCTAAGTCGGTGTGCCCAGTAATACATAAAGTCAAAGAACACAAAGGCCAAAGGGAAGGCCCACCAGACAATTGGGATATTGAAAAAACCAAATTTTTCTTCGATAAGCGTATAGGCACTAAAAAGGGTAACCAGCAAAAAGGCTCCCGTAATCTGAGAAACAACTCCGCAGTTAATGTTAGTCATAGCATCTTTCAGCCTATATGACTTATGCTTTTTTAGACGCAGCACAATAAACTCAAAGCCTATAAGCACGAAGTAGATCGGTATGGCAATTACAGTTGGATTAATATTCATTCGTTAGAAACTCATTAATAGAAAATACAGGAAGAATTTTGCGTAAAGTAAATGGTCAATGTTACAGGAATCGTTCGCTAATCGGGCTTTACGTTCGTAAAAAGGAACTATATCAGCTAAGTGGAAAAGAATCATTTTGAAACTCTATAAAATTAAGAGTTTTAAAATTCAAATGAATGATTTTTGAAATATCCTGAACCTTCAATCACGTATACTCTATTATCGGCTTACTCATTTAGATCGCATTTGTTAGATCCAGTATACTTGCCATAAGCTGTGTCCTCACAGCGTCCTTTAACAGCCATTTGTGAGGACACAAATGGAGGCAAGGTTCAGAAATATAATTCTAGCGACTTAAGTAAGTAACCCTATTTTATTATCCATTAATTAAAGTGTTACAAATGCAATATCTTTTAACTTTGGCCCCCAATTGATTTGAAGTACGGTTTCAATAGTACATTTCACATCAATTTGAGGGAAGAGATATGGATAAGTTTATAGGGTTTTTCAGAACAGTCAGTTACGTATTATTCACAGCAGCCTTGTTATGGTCCTATGCCTACATGGTAGGGCAGGTTACCTATCGGTTCGATACCCAGGGAAATCCAATTTATGCGGTAGACAGAAATACCTATTTCTTTGGTGCATTGGCTATTTTCATTTTGACCAATGTTGTTTGCTCCGTGTTCATACAAACGCTCAAGAAAATTAAAACCACCGAAGATGGTTCAGGATTGAGAAATAGAAGCCTTAAGCTGGATTTAATAACCTGGACTAAAGGTTTTGCAGGAATTGTCAACCTTTTCTTTGGCCTCATTATGTTTTTCCTTGGTTTAATGAACCTGGCTGAATCGCAGCAATCTAAAACCCTTGGATTCTATGTATATCTGGGGCCAATTCTGATAGTAGTGTGGTTTTTCTACCTGGCGTACTTACTGGGAAAGAGTAGATCGTAGACTAACTCGCTCATTTTCAGAAGGCACCTTTAACGAAATTCTAATGCCTTTTTAGGACACGTGCATTTTTAGAATTTTAGTTCTAACTTCCGCTTTTGTTGTATGCAAAAGTGCATCACATGCTTCTAACCTAAGTAGTTGAAATTCTGAATGGCAGATCAAGTAGCGAATTATACCGAAGATAGTATTCGGTCCCTCGATTGGAAAGAACACATAAGACTACGACCCGGTATGTATATCGGAAAATTGGGCGATGGATCGGCCCAAGACGATGGTATCTATGTACTGGTAAAAGAAATTATCGATAATAGTATCGATGAACACATGATGGGCTTCGGTAAGACCATCGATGTGAAAGTATCCGAACACAAAGTAGAAGTAAGAGATTACGGTCGTGGTATACCTTTGGGAAAAGTTGTAGACTGTGTTTCCAAGATCAACACCGGAGGAAAATACGATAGTGGGGCCTTTCAAAAATCGGTAGGGCTGAATGGAGTAGGTACAAAGGCCGTAAATGCTTTGTCTACCTATTTTAAAGTGCAGTCTTATAGAGACGGTAAAACCAAAGTAGCAGAGTTTGAGAGAGGGGAGATCGTAAACGATGCTAAGGAAACAACCACTAGTGCAAGAAACGGTACTCAGATAGTCTTTAGGCCCGATGAGACCATTTTCAAAAATTACCACTTTATTCCCCAATACCTGGACGATCTCATTTGGAACTATTGCTTCCTCAATGCCGGGTTGACCATCAACTTCAACGGAGTAAAATATCATTCGGAAAAAGGCTTATACGATCTTCTTTCGCGTAAAACCGATGTAGATAGCCTCAGGTATCCCATTATTCACCTGAAGGGAGACGATATTGAAATAGCGCTTTCGCATACCAACCAATACGGTGAGGAATACTATTCATTCGTAAATGGGCAATACACTACACAAGGGGGAACGCACCAGGCCGCTTTGAGAGAAGCGCTGGTAAAAACCATTCGTGAGTTTTACAATAAAAACTTCGATGCAACTGATGTTCGGGCATCCATAGTAGGTGCCATAGCTGTTCGAGTACAAGAGCCTGTGTTTGAGTCACAAACCAAGACAAAACTAGGCTCGCAAAACGTGGCTCCCGATGGTCCAACCATGCGGACTTTTGTGAACGATTTTGTGAAGAAAGCCCTCGATGACTATTTGCATAAGGACTCAAAAACAGCCGATGCCCTGTTAAAACGTATTCTTCAGTCGGAAAGAGAACGTAAAGAAATTGCCGGTATTAAGAAGCTGGCCAACGAAAGAGCTAAGAAAGCAAACCTGCACAACAAAAAGCTCAGAGACTGTCGTATTCATTTGGACGATAAAAAGGCCGATGAAGACTTGCGCAATGCAACCACTCTCTTTATAACAGAGGGCGATTCGGCCAGTGGTTCAATCACCAAGTCTCGCGATGTGCAAACCCAGGCAGTTTTTAGTTTACGAGGTAAGCCGCTCAACTGCTATGGACAAACCAAAAAAGTGGTCTATGAAAATGAGGAGTTCAACCTGCTGCAGCACGCACTCAATATTGAAGACGGTCTGGACGGTTTGCGTTACGATAAAATTGTGATTGCCACCGATGCTGATGTAGACGGCATGCACATTAGACTGCTGCTGCTAACTTATTTCTTGCAGTTTTTCCCCGATTTGGTGAGGAGAGGACACGTCTATATTCTCGAAACCCCTTTGTTTAGGGTGAGAAACAAGAAAGAGACCATCTATTGCTACAGCGATGAAGAGCGAAGAGCAGCTATTGCCAAGCTGGGAAATAAGCCGGAGATTACACGATTCAAGGGGTTGGGCGAAATTTCTCCTGATGAGTTTAAAGGGTTTATTGGTCCTGACATGCGTCTAGAACCCATCATCCTTAAAAAAGAAACCAGTATTAAAGAAATACTAAGCTTCTACATGGGCAAAAATACTCCCGACAGGCAAGACTTCATTATAGAAAACCTGCGCATTGAGAAAGATCTGGCCGAGGAGGTAGCCTAAGTGTGGGCTTCTCATTGGCCCGGGCAATGCAAAAGTCTTTCCCCAGTCTTTTTGATTGTGTGAAGGATGCATGAAGACAGATTGGGAGTTTGAGACAAGAAGCTGGTTGTTGAAATAAAACCGGTAGAAATACCGAGCCATATAATTTAGAACCTGGCGTTGAGTAGCCCATCAATTGGGGTAACCATGAGCCTGGAGATAAAAAGTAACTCCGTTTTGTTAAAGGACGGTCTGAATAGAATTGTGAGTAAACTTTAACCTTTTGCGCTCTTTGCGCACTTTGCGGTAAAATGAGTGAAGAAAATTTAGAAAACATCAACGAAGAAGATGGTGAAATCAAAGAGGTTATTCCCGTTTCGGGCATGTACCAAAATTGGTTTCTCGACTATGCTTCCTATGTAATTTTAGAAAGGGCTGTTCCGGCCATAGAAGATGGACTGAAACCTGTTCAGAGGCGCATAATGCACTCCATGAAAGAAATGGACGATGGCCGTTTCAATAAGGTTGCCAATATCATTGGTCAAACAATGCAGTATCACCCTCATGGAGACGCCTCTATTGGCGATGCCATTGTAAACCTTGGTCAGAAAGACTTACTCATTGAAACTCAGGGTAACTGGGGAGACATTCGTACTGGAGACAGTGCAGCAGCTCCCAGGTATATTGAAGCACGTCTTTCCAAGTTTGCACTGGAGGTAGTGTTCAATCCGCAAACCACCAACTGGCAGTTGTCTTACGATGGCCGTAAGAAAGAGCCCATCACCCTGCCCGTTAAGTTTCCGTTGCTGTTGGCTCAGGGAGTAGAGGGTATTGCAGTAGGACTTTCTACTAAAATTCTACCCCACAATTTTAACGAACTCATTCAGGCCTCTATTAAAATACTGCAAGGCAAGAAGCCTAAAATTTACCCTGACTTTCCTACGGGCGGCATGGCCGATTTTTCAGAATACAATGAAGGGCTCAGGGGAGGTAAGGTAAAAGTGAGGGCCAAAATAGAAGAGCTCGACAAAAAAACGCTGATTATCAAAGACATTCCTTTTGACACTACCACCACCAGTCTTATAGACTCCATTATAAAAGCCAACGATAAGGGAAAAATTAAGATTAAGAAGGTAATAGACAACACGGCCGAGCATGTAGAAATACTTGTTGAACTGGCTGCCGGTCAGTCGCCTAATATCACTATAGATGCTCTATACGCTTTTACCGATTGTGAAGTAAGTATTTCACCCAATGCTTGTGTAATTATCGATGAAAAGCCACGATTCATAAGTGTCAATGAAATCTTAAAGCTTAATACAGATCAAACAGTCGATCTGTTAAGGCAGGAGTTGGAGATTAGGAAAGGAGAGTTGCTGGAGAAGATTCTCTTTTCATCACTCGAAAAGATTTTCATTGAAAACAGGATTTATCGCGATATAGAAGAATGCGAAACCTGGGAGTCTGTTTTAGAAACCATAGACAAAGGACTTGATCCATTCAAAGCCGATTTTTATCGTGAAATTACCACCGATGATATTATAAGGCTCACCGAAATTAAGATCAAGCGAATCTCCCGTTTCGATTCGTTTAAGGCCGATGAGCTCATGCGGAAGCTGCAGGAAGAATTGGCTGAAGTTGAACATAACCTTGCCAATCTGGTAGACTATGCCATTGCCTACTATCAGAATCTTTTGGATAAATATGGCAAGGGGCGTGAGCGTAAAACAGAAATCAAGTCATTCGAAAATATTGCAGCTACGGTAGTAGCTGCCAACAATGCCAAACTCTACGTAAACCGTGCTGAAGGCTTTATTGGCTATGGCCTAAAGAAAGATGAGTATGTATGCGAATGCTCTGATATTGATGATATTATCGTTTTCAGAAAAGACGGAAAGTTTCAGGTAGTAAGAATTTCCGACAAAGTATTTGTAGGGAAAGACATACTCTACGCGGGCGTCTTTAATAAGAACGATGAGCGCATGGTTTATAACATGATGTACCTTGATGGTAAAACCGGGCGCACCATGGTAAAACGTTTTCAGGTATTAGCCATAACCCGCGATAAGGAATACGACCTGACCAAAGGAGCAAGAGGTTCTAAAATATTGTATTTTACAGCCAACCCCAATGGCGAGGCCGAGCTGGTGACCGTTTTCCTCACATCAGGCTGCAAAGCCCGCATCAAGGTTTTCGATTTCAACTTTGCCGATATTGAGATTAAAGGAAGAGGAGCCGGAGGTAATATTGTTACGCGCTATCCCGTGCGTAAAATTCAGCTCAAAATGGAAGGCAAGTCTACCCTTGGAGGCTTAGATATTTGGTATGATGATGCGGTAGGTCGATTGAATCGGGATGAAAGGGGCGAGCTGCTCGGTAATTTTCAGGCCGATGATAAAATACTGGTTATTTATAACACTGGTGAATATGAACTCACCAGCTTTGACCTGACTAACCGCTATGAACCGGATAAGATTCACCTCATTGAGAAGTTCGATCCACAAAAACCTATTGCCGCTGTTCATTATGATCCGGCATCGGCTCAGCACTACATTAAAAGGTTTCAGATAGAAACTTCCACTATGGACAAGCGCTTCTGTTTCATTAGTGAAGAAAAGGGAGCAAAATTGTTACTGGCTACCACCGAGGAGTCTGCTCAACTGGAAGTACACTATACTGTTAAAGGTTCGCGAGAGCGAAAGACCTCTGTCTTTGACATTGATATGCTTATAGACGTAAAAGGCTGGAAGGCTACCGGAAATAAACTTTCTCCGCACTCGGTAAAAAAAGTAGTGCTGCTTAGCGATAAGAAGCAAAAAACAAAAGAAGAACCTGAAGCTGAGCAAAAAGATGAACCACAGGAGGGCCCGGCAGAGGCAAAACCTGAGGCTGATAAAGCCAAGCCTGCCGATGACAGCTCGAAGCCGGAAAAGGTAGACCCCAAGCCATCTGGAAAAAAGGGAGGAGAAGATAAAACAGGAGGATATAATGTGGGCGAGACCATCGACTTGTTTTAGTAGGTAAGGCCTGCCGGAATAGGTATAAATAGGGGTATTAGGGCAGCGAGGTTGTTTACTTGGCACAAACACATAAACCTTTAGGGTTAAGGTTCAATAATATTGTTTGTTCATCTACTGAGCTGTCGGGTTATCCCTGACAGCTTTTTTTATGAAAGAGAAAGTAAATTTAGAGCTATTGCGTTATTTGGAGGGCTTTGTTACCCCCAACAAGATTAAGCTCATTCAAGAGGTTTTGGCACATCGAACCCGACACGTAAGTGTTGTAATGGAAGATTTTTACCATTCGCAAAATGCCAGTGCCGTTATGCGCACCTGCGATTGCTTTGGAGTGCAGGATGTGTACATAACTCAGAGGCTGCACGATTATAACGTGAACCCTAATGTGGTAAGAGGTGCCTCCAAGTGGCTTTCGATTCACAAGTTTGATCGTGAGGAGCAGAGCACCCGAAAGTGCTTTAAAGAACTGCGAAGTAAGAATTATCGCATAGTGGGTACAACCCCAAACCCCAATTGTGCATCTATATATGAGTTAGATTTAGAGCAACCGCTGGCTGTGGTTTTTGGAACCGAAAAACAAGGGCTTTCAGACTATGCCAAACAGGAGGTAGACCAATTGGTGTATATTCCTATGTATGGATTTACAGAGTCTTTCAATGTTTCGGTGAGCGCAGCACTTATTTTAAATGAATTGGTCAACAGGCTAAAAAAATCTGCCATACCATGGCAGCTTAGCCAGGAAGAAAAACACACACTGACATTCGAATGGTATCAGCAAATTGTAAAGAGGTCCGACCTGCACATCAAAAACTTTTTGCAGGAACAATCCGGCAAGAAGTGACGTTGTGCACATTATCTGTTCAATCCAGTTACTTTTTATCCGGCCATAACGTTACACTAAAGTTCTACAACCAAAAAATTCAAAATTGAAAACAACCATTTGTTCGGTTCTGTTGGCCTTGTGGTGCATAAGCCACTGTGTCTTTGGTCAGACCATTATAGAAGGAAAGGTTACTGATGCAGAAACAGGAGACCCAATACCCTTTGCCAGCGTGTACTTTCAAGGGACCACCATTGGTGTTCCAACCGATTTTGATGGTTTTTATCGTATAAAAGGTGAGGCCAAAAGCGATACCTTGGTGGTTTCCTACATTGGCTATGAAACCAAAACAAAGGCTTACCAAAAAGGAGTAACCCAAACCATTAATTTTCAGCTCAACCCTGAAGCAACCGCTTTGAGCGATTTTGTGGTAACAGCCGGGAAAGTAGAAAACCCGGCCTTTGATATACTTAGGCAGGTAATGGATCATAAACCCATGAACGACAAGCGAAGGTTAGCTGCCTATGAGTTTGATAGCTACAACAAAATTGAAATTGATGTAGACAATATTTCAGATAAGCTGAGGCAAAAGAAGTTTATGAGAAAAATTGCGGCAGTCCTAGACTCCATAGAGGTTATTGCAGGAGAAGACGGAAAGCCCATTTTGCCCCTTTTTATTTCCGAATCGCTATCAAGATACTATTACCGGTCCGACCCTAGACTTTCTAAAGAAGAAGTGCTCAAAACCAAAATAACCGGGGTGGGTATTGAAGACGGAAGTCTAATTTCACAAGTCATAGGTTCATCCTTTCAGCAATACAATTTTTACCAAAACCGAATGAATATTGTTGAGAAGGAGTTTGCCTCGCCCATTGCCGATGGCTGGAGAATTCTCTATGACTATGTGCTGGAAGATTCGGTGACTATTGGTGGAGAGTTTTGTTACCTGCTCGATTTTAAACCTAAAAACGATCAGGAGCTGGCCTTTGTAGGTAAAATGTGGATTACCAAAAGAGACTTTGCCATAAAACAAATAGATGCTACGGTGCAGCGTACGGCCAATCTTAATTTTATTGAGAAAATTAAAATTCAACAAGAATTAGACAGGGTAGAAAACGGAGCCTGGTTGCCGGTAAAAACCCGTGTGCTTGTAGATGTGGCCGAAATAACCAATAAATCGGCCGGTTTCCTGGCTAAATTCTATACCTCCAACCAAAACCTGAGAGTTACAGAACCAAAAGACACCCGGTTCTTTGAGCGTGCTATTGAACTTTCGGAGCAATCGCGCGAATATGATGAAAGCTTTTGGGAGCAAAACCGACACGATAAGCTCACTCCAACAGAGATTAATGTAATCTCTATGATTGATACCCTTAAAAACATACCCATAGTAAAAACATGGACCACTCTGGCTAAAACCTTTGCCAGAGGTTATGTGGAGGTAGGGTCGTTCGATCTGGGGCCATGGCCCTTTTTACTCGGAAACAATAATATTGAAGGATGGCGTGTTCGTGTGGGAGGAAGAACCAATGAGCACTTTAGCCGAAGATGGCAGTTCAATGGCTACATGGCTTATGGTTTCGATGACGAGAAGTACAAATATGGCTTGGGAGCCACTTGGATTGCTGACCGAAACAACTGGACTACCTTCAATGTCAATTACCGAAAAGACATAGATCAGTTCGGAATTCAACCCGATGCCCTTACCGATATTGATGGTGGAACTGCCTTTCTGGCCCTTACTCAACTAGGAAATCTCGTTCGGCCGTTTAGATACGAAAGTTATCAATTAGGAGCTTTCAGGCAGTTTTCGCGTGCCTTTTCAGCCGGAATTTTACTTACCAACAAAAGCTTTCAGCCGGAATTCGATTTTAGGTACAGAACCAATTTGGAGAAACCCGATAGCCCCTTAGGGACAGATTTCTCTACCTCAGAAGTAACGCTGAGGTTAAAATATGCCAGAGACGAATCGTTCATTATTAACGACAACAGTCGAATAAGTCTGGGAACCTTGCGCTGGCCCATGTTTATGGCTTCGGTTACCCGTGGCTTTAAGGGAGTGGCAGGAGGAGATTTTGACTATACAAGAATTAATTTTGGTGTTCAGCAGAGGCTCAAGCTTGGCTTCTGGGGAGTATCCAACTACCAGATCAATGCCGGCCATACGTTCGAAGACCTGCCATATACTCTATTGAACGCCCATATTGGAAACGAACAAATTGTGTATACCACCATAGCCTTCAATACCATGCAGTTCTATGAGTTTGTGAGTCAGTCATACGCCTCTTTACGTTATCAGCACCAGTTTGGTGGGTTCATCCTCAACCGGGTTCCGTTAGTTAGAAAACTAAAGTGGCGACTAGTAGGTACGGGCAATATTCTTTTTGGCGGAGTGAGTCAAAGCACCCTGGATGTGCAGGCACTAACCGATGAAAATGGAAACTCTCTGCCACAGTTTGATGTGCTGGAAAACGGACGGCCTTTTGCCGAAGTTGGGGTTGGGGTAGAAAATATTTTTAAGTTCTTTAGGGTAGACTATATCAGGCGCCTTACCTATCTGGAAAATCCAGGTGTCGAAAAATCAGCCATAAAGTTTAGCTTTAATCTTAGTCTCTAGTTATAAAATCAGTGCTTAGCACAAGGCTATGCAGATTTAAATTGCATATTTGCAGCCTGAATAGATTTTAACCCAAACTGATGGTTTGTAGCATCAGAAAACGATTAAAATGAGCAATCAAGAGATCAAAATCACACTACCCGATGGCAGCGAGAAAGTATTCTCCAATGGGGCCACTGCCATGGATGTTGCCCTGAGTATTAGCGAAGGCCTGGCCAGAAACGTATTGGCTGCCGAAGTAAACGGAGAGGTATGGGATGCCAACCGCCCAATTACCCAAGATGCCACGGTTAAACTTCTTACCTGGAACGATGAAGATGGAAAGGCTACTTTCTGGCACTCTTCGGCTCACCTGATGGCCGAAGCACTGGAAGCGCTATATCCGGGGATAAAATTCGGAATAGGTCCGGCCATTGAGAATGGCTACTACTATGATGTAGACTTTGGCGATAAAGAATTTGATGCCAGCGAGCTGGAGCAAATTGAAAAGAAAATGCTCGAGTTGGCGCGCGAAAAAAATAATTATGAAAGAAAGGAAGTAGCCAAACAAGATGCCATCGCCTACTTTAAAGAGAAGGGTGATGAATATAAGTTAGAACTTCTTGATGGGCTTGAAGATGGCTCCATCACTTTTTATACCCAAGGAAATTTTACCGACCTGTGTCGTGGTCCTCACATACCCAATACCGGGTTTATAAAAGCTGTAAAGCTTCTCAATGTGGCCGGAGCTTATTGGCGTGGCGATGAAAAAAGAAAGCAGCTTACCCGAATTTACGGTATAACCTTCCCTAAACAGAAAGAGCTTTCCGAGTTTCTTCATAACCTGGAAGAAGCCAAAAAGAGAGATCATAGAAAACTGGGGAAAGAATTAGAGCTTTTTACATTTTCTGAAAAAGTAGGAATGGGCTTGCCGCTTTGGTTGCCTAAAGGTACCAGGCTTAGAGAGCGACTGGAAGGCTTTATGCGTAAGGCTCAGGTAAAGGCCGGCTACGACCCTGTGGTTACACCTCATATTGGACACAAGAATTTATATGTGACTTCAGGCCATTACGAGAAGTACGGAGAAGATTCGTTCAAACCCATACAAACACCCAATGAAGGGGAGGAGTTTTTACTAAAACCCATGAACTGCCCCCACCATTGCGAAATTTACAACTCCAAACCTCGCTCTTATAAAGATTTACCTCTTCGATTAGCCGAGTTTGGTACAGTGTATCGCTACGAACAAAGTGGAGAGCTTCATGGGCTTACGCGTGTAAGAGGGTTTACGCAAGACGATGCGCACATTTTCTGTAGGCCCGACCAGGTGAAAGATGAATTTAAAAAGGTTATAGACCTGGTGCTTTACGTATTTTCTTCACTTGGTTTCGAAGATTATGTAGCTCAAATAAGTTTAAGAGATCCGGAAAATAAGCAAAAATACATTGGCGAGGACCATTTATGGGAACAAGCCGAAGCCGCTATTCAAGAAGCAGCCGTAGAAAAAGGATTAAAAACCGTGACTGAATTGGGTGAGGCTGCATTCTACGGCCCTAAGCTCGATTTTATGGTCAAAGATGCTCTGGGCCGAAAATGGCAGCTTGGAACCATTCAGGTAGACTATACGCTGCCCGAACGGTTCAAACTAGAGTACACCGGGTCAGACAATCAAAAGCACAGACCGGTAATGATTCACCGTGCACCGTTTGGTTCGCTTGAGCGCTTCGTAGCCGTGTTAATTGAACATTGTGCCGGAGAGTTTCCGTTGTGGCTCACTCCAGACCAGGTAGCTATTCTGCCTATTTCCGAAAAATATGCTGACTATGCACAAGAAGTATATACTGCGCTGGAGGCAGCCGATATTACCGGATTTATAGATCACAGAGACGAAAAAATAGGTAGGAAAATCAGAGATGCCGAAGTAAAGAAAATCCCTATTATGCTTATTGTGGGAGAAAAAGAAGCAGCCGAAGGTCAGGTTTCTGTCAGAAAACACGGACAGGGAGATCAAGGGAGTATGTCGGTAGATGATTTTATTGTTTATTTTAACAAAGAGAAAAGTGCATCTTTAGGTACTGTTCCAGTATAATATCGTCTGGAGTAGTTGTTGATTATTAGAAAATAATACCGATATTTGCAGTCATTTTTAACAAAACAAGGAGGTTACAATCGCTAAAATGAGAAGGAACTACCCGCAAAGAGGCAGGGTAGAAGAACCGTACAAGGTCAATGAAAGAATTTCGGCACCCGAAGTAAGGGTAGTCGGTGAAAACGTAGAGCAGGGAATTTTTCCATTAAAACAGGCTTTACAGATGGCTGCAGAGCAAAGCCTTGACCTTGTGGAGATTTCTCCTACAGCGAAACCGCCCGTGTGTAAAATAATTGATTACTCTAAGTTCAAGTACGAGCAAAAGAAGAAGCAAAAGGAGATAAAAGCCAAAGCTTCCAAAACAGTAATCAAGGAAATTAGATTTGGACCCAATACCGATGATCACGATTTTGAGTTCAAGCTAAAGCACGCAATTAACTTTCTTAAAGAAGGGGCAAAGGTGAAAGCCTATGTACACTTTAAAGGAAGGACAATTGTATACAAAGAAAGAGGCGAGATTTTGCTCTTGAAATTCGCCCAGGCTTTGGAAGAGTACGCCAAAGTAGAGCAGTTGCCAAAACTAGAAGGAAAAAGAATGTTCTTGTTTTTGGCACCTAAGAGCGCAGGAAAGAAAAGTTAGTAAAACTAATATTTATAAAATGCCTAAAGTAAAAACTAAATCTGGAGCGAAAAAGCGTTTCAAGTTGACAGGAACCGGCAAAATCAAAAGAAAGCACGCTTTCAAAAGCCACATCCTGACTAAAAAAGAAACGAAGCAGAAGCGTAATTTGACTCACATGGGCTTGGTACACAAGTCTGATGAGGCAAACGTGAAGCACATGCTCAACATCTAAAAAAACCTTAAGGTTTAATGTTTAACCGGAGTTTTGGTATTAAGTTCTCTCTGAGACGCCAAAAATCAAAAACAACAAAAAAATGCCAAGATCAGTAAATACTGTAGCGTCTAGAGCGCGAAGAAAAAGAGTTCTGAAATTAGCCAAGGGCTATTGGGGACGTAGAAAAAATGTTTGGACTGTAGCTAAAAATGCAGTTGAAAAAGGTCTCACTTATTCTTACAGAGACAGAAAAGCCAAGAAGAGAGAATTCAGAAAACTTTGGATTCAGAGAATCAATGCCGGTGCCAGAGAGCATGGTATGTCTTACTCTCAACTAATGGGTAAAATTGGTAAGTCTGGAATTGAATTGAACAGAAAGGTTCTTGCCGACTTAGCGATGAATCATCCGGAAGCTTTCAAAGCAGTAGTAGATAAGGTAAAGTAAATTACCATTCAGATAATATATGCAAGCCCCTGCCGAAAGGTTGGGGCTTTTATTTTAGATAGAGTTTAGTGGAATGTAAAAAGACGACTTTGGTAGATCCGTTTTCTTTAACTACTAATGCACTTTCTAACCACGATCTGTCCGGTGGAATGATTCCCTGATTGAAATAACTAATGTGGCCGGTATTGTCGATTATGGTTATTCGTTCCTCATTTACAGACCACTTTCTGCCCAGCGTAGCCGGCATTAATGCCAACAGACTGTCAGTATTCCAAATCTCGTCATGTTCAAACATATAGAAGTCTTTGCTAAGGGTTTGCTTCAGTAGTAGACTGTCGCCATTAGCCAAGGCTTCAAAGAATTGCTCAATGCAGGTAGTCACTTCTTTCTCGCTAATAGCTGCATTTTTGGGCGTATGATTAACGTCACAGGCTAGCAGTAATAGTAGAATGAGTGATGATAGGGTAGTCTTTTTCATAAAGTTCAATATGGCGAAAAATGCCAATTATAGAATCCATTCTATTAGTAGGGAATATGGTTTTAGAACAGAAAGATTGTAAGAAACAAAAAAAGCAGCTCAGTGAGCTGCTTTCCGGTAGCGAGGACGGGAGTTGAACCCGTGACCTCAGGGTTATGAATCCTGCGCTCTAACCAACTGAGCTACCTCGCCAGATTCCTTGAAATTACCCGAAGGGATTAGCCTTCGGTTTACTCAATTTTAGGATACCAAAATAGCCTTTTCGCTTACGGGCTTGCTAAAATTGAGGTGCAAAGGTAATTATCTAAACTTGATTATTACAACCTGTTTCCACACTTTTTTTTGTTTGTCGAAATGGTAATTAAGTTCTATATTACCCAACTTCATTTTTTCAGCCTATGGGAAAGTTAAAGTTCGTGACGGAGTTTGAGGTGAACGCTTCTCAAAAGATGCTCTTCCCTTACCTTAGTACGGCCAGTGGCCTTGCTCAATGGTTTGCAGACGATGTGAACATTAATGAAGACAAGGTCTACAGTTTTTTGTGGGATGGTGAGGAGCATAAAGCACGAAAAGTTTCCCAGCGTACCAATCATTCGGTCAAATTTGAGTTTCTCCCCGAAACTGAGGAAGACGAAGACGACCCCAATTATCTTGAGCTGAAACTCGATGTAAATGAGCTTACCCAAACCGTATTTTTACAGATTACCGACTACTCTGATTTAGACGATGAAGAAGAGCAGCAGGATCTTTGGGAAAACCTTGTGTACTCACTAAAAGAACTCATTGGAGGTTAAGCCAACACCGGCTTGCATTTACTAGCTAAAGGCATGATCTTTGAGGCCTAACCGGGGCAAATTAGGCTGCATGAAGAAAATAGATAGGTTGGTATTCGGATCCTTTATAGGACCTTTTTTGCTCACCCTTATTGTTGTTGATTTTATCCTCCTGCTGGTTACCCTGTTGAAATACTTCGACCAGATTATGGGCAAGGGGTTAAGTGCTTCTGTCTTTGCTGAGCTCATTACCTATTTTTCGATATCCAGTTCCCCCGATGCATTCCCTCTGGCCATTTTGTTAAGCTCAATAATGACCTTTGGTAATTTGGGAGAACACTCTGAGTTAACCGCAGTGAAGAGCTCCGGAATATCCTTGGTAAGAGCGTTGCTGCCCATTTTTATTTTTGTGTTGGGCCTCACCGGTTTTACCTATTACTCCAACACCCAACTTGTACCTAAAACCAACCTCAAAACCTACAGCCTGTTATGGGATATGCGAACCAAAAAACCTGCCCTTGATATCAAGGAAGGTGTTTTTTACGATGGTATACCGGGCTACAGTATCAAGGTGAATCAAAAAATAGGCGATGAGCAATTAAAAGATATTATCATTTACGATCATACTTCCAATAGCTCTCAAGGGAATAAGAAGGTAATTCTGGCTGACTCCGGCCGAATGTATTCCTTTATGAATCAACGCTATCTGGCTTTAGAACTCTACGATGGAAAGCGCTACGAGGAGAATATGAACGAAACCCGGGATGACAAAGAAAAAGGGGGACAGTTTATTAGAGACACTTTTTCTAAGAGCATTATCCGCTTCGATCTGTCATCGTTCGATATGGGCGATACCGATGAAAAATTATTCAGAAGGAGCCGTCTGGTGCAAACCCGCCAAGAGCTAATAGAAGGTATAGACTCTATGCAGCGTGACATACTTTCTAAAGAAGCACAGATATTTACCCAGGTAAGTTCCAATGGTTTCAGGTTTCATTTGGCTCGCGACCTTGATGTTCCTGAAGAGATTGCCAAACCTAAGGCATATTACGATTCGCTGTATAATCTTGAAAAAGCCAAAAAGAAGTCAAAGGCAGATGATATAGTAACCCCCGATAGTGTGATGGGGCGCAGCAAGCCGGAAGAACGATTGGTAAACGGTGATGCAAATATAGGTGAGACTGATACTCAAACTGAAGACGATTTGGAAGAGCAGTTAGAGTCTGCTCGTTCCAGGGGAGAGCAATATGCCCGGCAACAAGAGTCAGCGATAAGTAAAAAAAATAAAGTTTATACAGAAGAGCAGATAGATAAGACCTTAGAACGGCTGGAGGAATATTATGAACCGTCTAAGGCTAATCCCGACAACTTACGAATTACCACGGCCATTAATTATAGCGTTAACAATACCAGAACGGCCAGAAATATTCTCAACAGCCGAATTACAACGCTGAAGAATGTGCAGAGAGATCAACGTAAGTTTAGAGTCACCAAGAACCAACAGATAGCCAGGTCAATGGCTTGTCTTATAATGTTTCTTATTGGTGCTCCCATTGGGGCCATTATTAAGAAAGGAGGATTGGGGCTGCCGGTCATTGTTTCAGTTATTTTCTTTTTGGTTTACTACGTTTTAAATACCACCGGAGACAAGTGGGGAAAAGAAGGTGTGTTAGATCCGGTTGTGGCAGTGTGGATGTCCAATGCTGTTTTACTACCCATAGGCTTGTTCTTTTTACGACAGGCCAGAAACGACTCTCGTCTCTTCGAAGTAGATGCCTATCTCAATGCCTGGGAAAAGGTTAAGAAATTCTTTTGGAGAAAGAATCGATCAGAAGAAGTCTAAGGTTTGTTAATTACCCTTCGAATTCATACCTTTGCGGCTGTTTTAATTATAAAAATCAAATTTAGCTAAGCATGTATTTATCAAGCGAAAAGAAACAAGAGTTGTTTGAGAATCATGGTCGGTTAAAGTCAAAAGGTGATACAGGGTCTCCTGAGTCACAGATTGCACTTTTTACCTACCGAATCAATCACCTTACAGAACACTTAAAAGTTAACAAGAAAGATCACTCTTCTCGATTGGGTCTTTTGAAACTGGTAGGTAAAAGAAGAAGATTGCTCGACTATTTGTACAACAGAGACATTGAGCGTTACAGAGCAATCATTAAGGAATTGAACCTTAGAAAGTAAAATATTAAAGAAGGGAGTTCTTAGGAATTCCCTTTTTTCCTTTTATATTTTATTGCAGGATGAACATACTTCCTGCTTTCTTATTTTAAAATCTATATATGTCGAAAATTGTAACTAAGTCCATCAAAATGCCCGATGGCGCGGAAATCACAATCGAAACGGGTAAACTAGCAAAACAAGCGGACGGTTCAGTAGTGGTAAGAATGGGCAACACCATGTTGCTCGCTACAGTGGTGTCAGCTACTGAAGCCAAAGAAGACACAGACTTTCTCCCTCTTTCTGTAGACTATCAGGAAAAATTTGCTAGCTCAGGTAAAATTCCTGGCGGTTTTTTAAAGAGAGAAGGTAAACTTTCAGATCATGAGGTGCTAATTAGCCGATTGGTCGATAGAGCCTTAAGACCTCTATTTCCAGATGATTATCATGCCGATACGCAAGTGATGATCTCTATGATTTCTCACGATGAGAATGTAATGCCGGATTCTCTGGCAGCATTGGCAGCTTCTGCTGCTCTTTCTGTTTCAGATATTCCTTTCAACGGACCTATTTCTGAGGTTCGCGTGATTAAATATGAAGGTGAGTTTTTGGTAAACCCTAATAAGGAAAAAGCCAAAGCTGCCGAGTTAGATATTATTGTTGCTGCCGACCTCAAAAACATAATGATGGTTGAGGGCGAGATGAAAGAGGTTTCAGAAGCAGATTTGCTCGAGGCCATGAAAGTAGCCCACGATGCCATTAAGTTGCAGTGTCAGGCACAGATTGAATTGGCCCAAGAAGTTGGGTCTACTCAAAAAAGAGAATATTCTCATGAAAAGTCAGATCCGGAGCTTTGGGCTAAAATGGAATCTGAACTATATGATAAGTTATATGCTGTTGTTTCTAAGCAAACAGCCGATAAATCGGTTAGAAGCAACGATGTAAAAGCCATCAAAGAAGCTTTTGTTGAGTCACTTCCTGAAGATCATGAATACGACTCATTCCTTATAAGCCAATATTTTAAGAAGCTTCATAAAAGAGCTGCCAGAACCTTTGTGCTCAATGAGAGAAAGCGACTGGATGGAAGAGACTTTACGGAAGTAAGGCCAATTACCTGTGAGGTAGACTATTTGCCTTCAGCTCATGGTTCGGCTGTGTTTACACGAGGAGAAACTCAATCATTAACATCGTGTACCCTAGGTACTAAACTAGATGAGCAAATGATTGATGGTGCTACTGAGTCGGGTTATAACAAATTCATACTGCACTATAACTTCCCAGGTTTTTCAACCGGAGAAGTTCGTCCCAACAGAGGACCTGGCAGAAGAGAAGTAGGGCATGGTAACCTAGCCATGAGAGCACTAAAACAAGTGCTTCCGGCCGAAGATACTAACCCTTACACCATACGTTTGGTCTCAGACATTTTAGAATCTAACGGTTCTTCTTCTATGGCCACCGTTTGTGCAGGCTCTTTGGCACTTATGGACACTGGTGTTAAAATCTCTGCTCCAGTTTCGGGTATAGCCATGGGAATGATTTCAGATGCTGAAACCGGAAAATACGCCATCCTTTCTGACATCTTAGGCGATGAAGATCACCTGGGAGACATGGACTTTAAAGTTACCGGAACGGCTAAAGGAATTACTGCTTGTCAGATGGACATCAAGGTTGATGGCCTTTCTTACCAAGTACTGGAAGAAGCGCTTGAGCAGGCAAAACAAGGAAGACTCCATATTCTCAATGTAATGAATGAGGTGATTTCTGAGCCAAGAGCCGACTTCAAACCTCATGTGCCTAGAAGTGAGAAGTTCAATATTCCTAAAGACCAGATTGGTGCTGTTATTGGTCCTGGTGGTAAGGTAATTCAGGAAATACAGAAAGAAACCGGAGCAACCATTAATATCGAAGAGGTGGCCGATAGCGGTGTTGTTACTGTTTTTGCAGTGAACAAAGAGGCTATGCAGGCGGCTGTTAAGCGAATTAAGGCTATAGTAGCTGTTCCTGAAGTAGGCGAAGTTTACGAAGGTAAGGTGAAGTCTATAATGCCATTTGGAGCATTTGTAGAGTTCATGCCTGGTAAAGACGGATTGCTACACATTTCGGAAATAAAATGGGAACGACTGGAAAAAATGGAAGGCGTTCTTGAAGTAGGTGAGGAAGTAACCGTAAAACTCATTGGAATAGACAAAAAGACGGGCAAGTTCAGGCTGTCCAGAAAAGTTTTATTACCAAAACCAGAGCATAAGAACGAACAGAATTAGTATCTGCCACGTTGTTATGAGTGGAACTTTTCATAATTTACGAGTTGTTCCAAATTGTTTAAAGACAGGAAGAAAAGCATTTATTTGAATGAGACAGCTTAAGATTAGTAAGCAGATTACCAATAGAGAGTCGCAATCTCTCGATAAGTATTTACAGGAAATTGGTAAGGTAGACCTTCTTACTCCCGATGAAGAGGTAGATTTGGCCAAGAGAATCCGAGAAGGAGATCAACTGGCCTTGGAGAAGCTTACCAAAGCCAACCTGAGATTTGTGGTATCTGTGGCTAAACAATATCAAAATCAGGGCTTGTCGTTGGGAGATTTGATTAACGAAGGAAACCTTGGGTTGATCAAAGCAGCTCAGCGTTTTGATGAAACCAGAGGTTTTAAGTTCATTTCTTATGCCGTTTGGTGGATCAGACAGTCCATTCTACAAGCTCTGGCGGAACAGTCCAGGATTGTACGACTCCCGTTGAACAGGGTAGGTTCATTGAATAAAATTTCAAAGACCTTCTCTGAACTTGAGCAAAAATTTGAAAGAGAACCATCGCCCGATGAATTGGCCGAAGTATTGGAAGTAACCACCAATGAAGTTGTGGATACTATGAAGATTTCGGGTAGACACGTGTCTATGGATGCTCCATTTGTTCAGGGAGAAGAAAATAGCTTGCTGGATGTACTTGAAAATGACATGGAGGAAAAGCCAGACACTGGTCTGATGAATGACTCCCTGAGAAGAGAGGTACAACGAGCACTTTCTACCCTAACCCAACGAGAGGCCGATGTGATTACGCTATATTTTGGTCTGAATGGAGAGCATTCCATGACTCTGGAAGAGATTGGCGAAAAATTCAATCTAACCCGCGAGCGTGTAAGGCAAATCAAAGAAAAGGCCATCAGAAGGTTAAGACATACTTCGCGCAGCAAGGCGTTGAAGCCTTATCTGGGCTAATCGATAGTATTAGAATAAAAAGAAAAGGTGTCCTAAAAAGACACCTTTTTTTGTGTGTCCACATTGGGAACAATTGCTTTGCTTAAAACTGTTAAAGGCTTAGTTTTGACAAAATTTGAGAAGGAGATGACGAAAGAAAACGTAAAAGTGCTGATTATTGGATCTGGCCCTGCCGGATATACTGCCGCTATTTATGCCTCTAGAGCCGGTTTAAACCCTGTTTTGTATACAGGAGGAGAGCCTGGAGGACAGCTAACGACTACCAACGATGTTGAGAACTTTCCAGGGTACCCCGATGGTGTAAACGGTCCGCAAATGATGGTAGATCTTCAAAAGCAGGCAGAGCGATTCGGTACTCAAGTGCGTTACGGAGTTGTCACAAAAGTAGACTTCTCGTCATATCCTCATACCGTTTGGGTAGACGATAAGCATGAAGTAACGGCCGAGGCTGTGATTATTTCAACAGGTGCCAGTGCCAAATACCTTGGTTTAGAGTCTGAGAAAACATTTGCCAACAAAGGAGTATCGGCTTGTGCCGTTTGTGATGGCTTCTTCTACAGAGGTAAAAATGTGGCCGTAGTTGGCGGTGGTGATACTGCTGCTGAAGAAGCTACTTATTTGGCTAACCTTTGTCCTAAAGTATACCTTCTGGTTCGAAGAGACGAAATGAGAGCGTCCACCATTATGCAGGAGAGAGTGAAAAACACTCCTAACATAGAAATCTTATGGAATACAGAAGCCGAAGAGGTTTTGGGAGATGATAGCGGTGTAACGGGGGTTAGGGTAATAAATAATGAAACCGGAGAGAAACGAGAGTTGGAGATTAGTGGTTTCTTTGTTGCTATAGGCCATAAACCCAATACAGATATTTTCAAAGACTATCTTGAGATGGATGAAACCGGATATCTCATTGTACAACCCGGTAGTACCAAAACCAATGTAGAAGGGGTTTTTGCTACGGGCGATGCAGCCGATAGAATTTATCGTCAGGCCGTAACAGCTGCAGGTACCGGTTGTATGGGGGCATTAGATGCTGAGCGATTTCTCGCAGAAAAGGAGTTTGAAAAAGAATCAGAAAAGGAGATGGCTTAATCTCCTTTTTTTCACTAATCAATAGTAATGAAATTAGATATTCTGGCGTTGGCCGCCCACCCTGATGATGTAGAACTTTCGTGTGCTGGAACCCTCGTAAAGGCGGTTTCGATGGGGAAGAAGGCTGGGATTGTCGACTTTACTCAAGGAGAATTGGGCACGCGGGGAACTCCTGAAATACGAATGCAGGAAGCCCAAGCCTCGGCAAAAATCATGGGGCTTTCCGCACGGGAAAATCTAGGCTTTCGTGATGGTTTCTTTACCAACGATGAAGCACATCAGCTTGAAGTCATAAAAATGATCAGGAAGTACAGGCCAGAGATTGTACTCGCCAATGCCATTAGTGATAGGCACAGCGATCATGGAAGAGCTTCTGAGTTGGCTCGTGAGGCCTGTTTTTTAGCCGGGCTTACCATGATAAAAACGGAACACGAGGGGCAAAAACAAGAAGCCTGGCGGCCCAAAACCGTATATCACTACATTCAGAGTATCCCTCATGACCCCGATATAATTGTTGATGTCTCTTCGGCCTGGTCAACCAAGCTAGCAGCCATAAAGGCATTCAAATCGCAGTTTCATGATCCTGAATCCAAAGAACCGGCTACCTATATTTCCTCTCCGGAATTTTTAAACATGATTGAGGCCAGAGGTATTCATTATGGCCATGAAATAGGAGTGAAATACGGTGAAGGCTTTACCGTAGAAAGAACCCCCGGTGTAAGCTCAATCTTCGACCTCGTTTAGAAGAACCACTGTAGACGGTTTGGGCTTCAATGCTGCCCATCGTCACAAGTTTAGAGTTCATTAAGGGGTGGCTTCATTATTCCAAGATACTTCCACAGGCTTCTGAGCGTAGCTAGGGGTTGAACTCAAATCGAATGGCCAAACAGTTACGGCAATCAAGGCGAAAGCCGACTAATTTTCCAGTTGCCTTTGGCTTGTTTTTCATAAAGCAGCCGATCGTGCAATCGGTTTTGCCTTCCCTGCCAAAACTCAAATGAAGTAGGCTCAATACGGTAGCCTCCCCAAAAATCGGGCAAAGGCACTTTTCCCTCTTTAAACTTTTGTTTCATTTCTGCCAGTTTCATTTCGAGTATAGAACGCGAACTAATGACCTGACTTTGTTGAGAAACCCAGGCTCCCAACTGGCTGCCATGAGGCCGACTGGTAAAGTATTTTAATGACTCTTTGGCCGAAACCTTTTTGGCGACTCCCTGAATGAAAACCTGCCGCTCCATGGCGTACCAGGGAAATAACACACTTACCTGATTGTTCTTTTCAATATGGCGCGCCTTTCTACTTTTATAGTTGGTGTAAAAGACCAAACCGCTATGATCCAGGGCTTTCATAAGAACGGTGCGCTGAAAAGGCCTGTTCATTTCATCTACTGTACTCAACACCATGGCGTTAGGTTCCAGCAATTCTCCTGACTGCGCTTCTCCAAACCATTTTTCGAACTGTACAAAGGGGCTTTCGTTGGCCGATTCTACATCGAGAGCAGCTTTGGTATATTCCTGTCGGAGATCAGCAATGGATTTGGTCATAAGCAGTTTTTTTATTCAGGTAACAAATTTAAGCACTAAAGTTTTTCCTTTTCGTTAGGCAAAGTAAAGATGCATTTATAATTTCCATTCAAATCGATTATATGTTTGAATACGACAAAAATATTCCGGACCCGGAGCGAGGAGACTTTCTAATCTCAGAGCCATTTTTGAACGATCCAAACTTTGAGCGAACGGTAATTTTGGTTTGTGAACATTCAGAAGAAGGTACCTTTGGTTTGGTACTCAACAAAATGAGCGACCTTACATTAAGCGATGTAATGGATGAGTCGATTAATTTTAACGGTTACCTCAATATTGGTGGGCCGGTAGAACAAAACACACTACATTTTGTCCACAGGTTAGCCGATCAGATTCCGGGGTCCATTGCCTTAGGAGAGGATTTGCATTGGAGTGGAGATTTCGAGCACATTAAATTCATGCTCAATTCTGGGCTGCTAAAAGAAGACGACATACAGTTTTACTTAGGTTATTCCGGTTGGGGCTCAGGACAGCTGAGGGAGGAACTCGATAGACAGTCTTGGTTTGTGAGAAAGAAAGCAACTGCCCGGGAAGTGTTCGACCTGGAGTCCGACATTCTTTGGAAGTCCATTTTGAAGCAAATGGGGGGGAAATATAAGGTGTTTTCAAATTACCCGGTAGACCCACGTTTAAATTGATTCTTTTACTAAATTTGGTTTTGTAACGGTGCGGTGCAAACCGATAGATCTAAAGATATGAGCGAAGAAAAGAACATGCAGCAGGGAGATCAGGAGGAGAAAAACGATCTGACTGAAAATCAACAGGAAACTACTCAGCAGGCAACAGCTGAAAATTCTATACAACAACCGGAAGAGGCCATAACCGAAGGCGCTGAAGAACCGAAAAACAGTTCGGAAGAAGATAGCCTGAAGGGGCAAGAGGAAGAGAAGGAAAAACTGACCGGGCAGACTGAACAGAACACTGGCGAGAAAAAACTCGAAAGTGAAGACGATCTGCACAACGACTCTGAAGAGGATGAGGAGGAAGATCACGAGGAAGAACTCCCGGATTATTCTGAATACAGCAGAGAACAGTTGGTAGAGGTTATAGAAGAACTTGCTCAGCAAGATACGTTCAAACGATCGGATCGTATTTTAGCCGAAATCGTACCTATCTTCGAAGAGCTTGAACAAGGCCTCAGACAGGAGGCCCTTAACAAGTACCTTGCTGAGGGAGGAGAAGAAGATAGCTTTGAGTTCCGTCACGATGAACTGTTCAATCGGTTTGATGCCAGCCACCGTTTAATTCGCGATAGAAAGCATAATTACTACAAAGAGAAAGAAGCTGCCAGAACACGTAACCTAGCAAAAAAAGAAGAGCTTCTCGATCAGTTGAGAGAGTTGGTCGATGGTGAGTCGGCCACTACCAGCATTAAACCTATAAAAGATATTCAGGAAGCCTGGAAACAGGTAGGGGCTGTTCCGCCTCAGCACAATAAAACTCTATGGGCCAATTATAACGCTCTGCTGGATCGCTTCTTTAATAACCGTCATATTCTTTTTGAACTCAAAGAGTTAGACCGAAAGAAAAACCTGGAGGCCAAAACAGAGCTTTGCGAAAAGGCTGAGGCTCTGGATAAGCTCACTAACATTAAAGATGCGGTAATTCAACTCAACGAATTACACGAGGAGTACAAGCACATTGGTCCGGTACCAAAAGAAGTACAAGAAGAGCTTTGGCAACGGTTTAAAAATGCTTCGGACAAAATATACAAGAAGCGCAAGGAGTACCTGGAAGAGCTCAAGTCTGACCTCAAAGAAAACTTGGAGAAGAAGGAAGCTCTTGTAAAAGAGTTAGAACCTTTTACTGAGTTTACATCAGACAGAATAAATGCCTGGAATGCCAAAACCAAAGAGATTTTGGCTATTCAGAAGAAGTGGGATGCCATTGGTGGTGTTCCCCGCGACAAGGCCAAAGAGGTAAATAAAGGCTTTTGGGGTAATTTTAAGGCATTCTTTGCCAATAAGAATGAGTTCTTTAAGCAGTTAGAAGGTCAGCGTAAGGAGAATCTGGAGAAGAAAGAGGCGCTGGTAGCCGAGGCAGAAGCTTTGCAAGAAAGTCATGAATGGGAGCAGACAGCCGAAAAATTGAAAGACTTGCAGCGCAGATGGAAGGAAATAGGCCCTGTGCCTGAAAAGAAAAGGAACGAGGTATATGAGCGTTTCAAAAAGGCTTGCGATACTTTCTTTAACAACAGGCGGTCGCATCAGAATAAGGCTGAAGCCAAGTTTGTAGAAAACCAAAAGGCAAAAGAGGAAATAATAAATCAGCTTAATACGAAAGCCAAGTCCGGAGAGGCTTCTGAAGATGAGCTAATGGAACTTGTAGAGCAGTTCAATCAGATAGGCTTTGTGCCGAGAAATGCTATTAAAACTATTGAGGGACGATTCTCTGAGGCACTGGAAAACTATGTGGCGCAACTGGGTCTTGAAGAGAATGAAGCTGAGTCGCTTATTATTAGGGCCGAAATGTCTGGCCTGCAAAGTGGCCCGGGTGGCAACAGGAGACTGAATAAAAAAGAAGCGGCATTGAGAAGAAAGATAGGCGAGCTGGAAGACAACATTGCCTTATGGAGAAACAACCTATCGTTTTTTGCTAACAGTAAGACTGCGGATAAGCTGAAAGGTGAGTTTGATGAGAAGATCGATAAGGCAGTAGAAGAGGTGAGGGAGTTAAAGAAACAATTGCGCATTCTTAGAAGTCTCTGATAATCAAGTACAACAAAAATTGTTGATAATTTTGATGTTTCAGGCTTTGCATAATTAATAGTCGCTTCTATCTTTGCACTCGCTTTGAACGAAAAGCAAAAAGAAGCCTCCTTAGCTCAGCTGGTAGAGCAACTGACTTGTAATCAGTAGGTCGCTGGTTCGATCCCGGCAGGGGGCTCTTGAAAACCAAAGGGTTACAGTTTGAAAAAGCTGTAACCCTTTTTTATTATGTTCATTATTGTAACCTGTGACTCACTAAGCCTAATAAGGTGTCTATACCCCCCAAAAAAAAGTTCCTTTCCTAATACTGTGAGGGGAAGAGGTTAGCT
>MDTG01125949.1_pt1 | contig 32474 bp, 26 predicted proteins | sample 811421 | NCBI WGS metagenome assembly MDTG01 (sample SAMN05326645, study PRJNA326480) | marine metagenome | isolation source: seawater | place: Pacific Ocean: South East | collected 2011
CGGGCCTGGATCAACGTCGTGATCGACATCTCTCCGCCATTGTCGATTTCCGGGTGCATGCCGAGTATCTGCTCGAGCAGACTCGTGCCGCTTCTCGGATTGCCGACGATGAAGATCGGCTTCTCGTCGGTCAAGGTGGCACAGGCGAGCCCTTCGACGGTTTCGCGATCCATGAAGTCCATGATCGACTGCGCCCTTCGCTCGTAGGCGGACATGTCCCATCCCCCACCCTCGAGCTGGTGCGCGGATTCGGCCGCAGCCCACGCCTTGTCGTACTCACCGGTCCGGTCGTAGATCTTCGCAAGCACGAAGTAGAGCTCGCCGCGGATCTTGTCGCTGCTCGAGTAGGAGGTCTGGTTCAGGATGGACATGATGAGGTCGATCGCCTCGTCGTACTTCTTCTGCTGTACGAGGATCCGGCAGGTGAAGTATTCGATGCCGGGACGATCGAGGCTGGTCCCGCCGGTGCGATTTCGCTGCAGTTCGGCGTAGGCCTCGTCGATCATGTTGTTGCGTTCGTAGATGTCGACCAGAAGCAGCGTGAGTTCGGGGGTGTTCCCGACCTTCTTCCGATAGTCCTCCGCGATCTTGAGGGCCAGATCGCGGTTTCCAGATCGCAATGCCGCCTGCGCGGCGAGACGATACACATCGAGCAGCTCGGGTTCGTCGCGAAGCAGCTGGAGGTACAGATCGAGCGACAGGGAGAAGTCGTGCAATTCCCAGTACACGCCGGCCAGAATCGTCTTGACATGGTTGTCGTCGGGGTGGGATTCGAGGTGCTCGAGGCACCGTTCCTCGGCCATGTTGACGAGCTTGCGCTGCTGCAGATGGTGCAGCGACTTGATGAATTGGGAATACTGGCGTTCATCCATATGTCATATAGTATAACTCCTGGGGTGCAGCATCGAAACGGCTGACTCCTTCCCGAACCACTGGACGGACACCCGATGACCGCAAATCCTCAGCAGATGCACAAATTACTTCTGGACCACGACACCCTCCAGATGGAGGCCACGGACGCCGGAAGGAACGCCAAGCGGATCTCGATGGTGATCCCCGCCCGTGAAGTCAAGCGCGTGCAGAAGAAGCTGAAGAAGATGAATCAGGATCCGGACGTGAAGGAACTCTCCGGTCGTCTTCAGAAGGAATGCCTCGAGTGGGCGATCTCCAAGGTCGAACCCAACTCCCTGTGGGGACCGCATCTGCCCGAGGGGGATTCGATCGCGGTCATCCAGAAGGAGAAGCCGCTCGCCTTCGCGGTCGTGATCGACGACATGCCCGAGATCCAATGGCCCGACTGGGCCGACATCAGCATCACCCGGCCTGTGAACGACATCACCCAGGAGATGCTGGATGCGGAGATGAACGAGCAGTGCCTGCTCGCTGGGACCCCCACACCGAGGCAGGGTTCCCCCCTTCCCGGCGACATGATCAAGTGCAATCTCAAGCTGGACATCGAAGGCGCCGCGGACCCGGCCTACCAGACCGATGGAATCCAGCTTCGAGTCCCGCAGACCGGCCAACCCGTCATCATCGAAGGACTGCCCGTCCCCGGATTCGAACAGCATCTGGAAGGCGTCTCGGCCGACGAAGTCGTCACCATCGACATCGTGATTCCCCAGGAGCACCCTGCTGCGGATCTGCGCGGCAAGACGGCCGTCCTTTCGCTCGAACTGCTCGAGATCAACGAGATCGTGCCCGCCACCGTGGAGGAGGTCGTGGCACGCTATGAAAGCCCCAGCGAGAAGGCGCTTCGAAACCAGATTCGAAGTTCACTTGAAGCCAAGGCCAGACGGGACCAGAACTTCACCCTGACCACCCAGCTCTTCGAACGGCTCATCGACATGACCGAAGTCGACATTCCGGACCATGTCCTCAACACGAAGCTCGAGAGGCGCATGAATCAGGAACGTCGCGAAGCCCACAACACGGCGATCACCGAAGAAGAACTCGAAGCACGCATCGCGGCGAGCCGGGACGAATGGATGGAGGAGATCAAGGCCAAGTCGCGCAAGCATGCGATCTCGCTGCAACTGACCCGACATCTCCGCATCGGCATCAGCGAGACCCTCATCGCCAAGCAGATCAACGAGATGGCCCTCGATCTCGGCCAGAGGCCCGAGGACTTCCGCAAGCAGGTGATCGACGACGGCCAGATCAACTTCTTCGCCAATCTCGCACGTCAGTTCGAATGCCTGGACCACCTCAGGTCACAGGTGAGCATCGTCGACGTGCCGGCCGAAGAGTGGAGCGAGCAGCAGGAGGCGGGCTGAGCCCTAGTCTTCGAAGGCCGTCTCGCGACAGAACGGTATCGCGACGATCGAAATCACCGCAAGCACGACCAGGATTCCGCCCGGCGCGAGATCCGATCCTGTGACGTCGACCAGCCAGAATGCGAGCAGCGGCTGCGTACCGCCGGCGAGGGCGTAGCTGAAGTTGTAGGCGATGCCCGTTCCCGTGGCGCGAACCCGTTCGGGGAACTGCTCCACCAGAGCGACGGCCGTCCCCCCCTGCAGCATCGACAGGACCACCCCTCCCGCGACCGCCGCCGCCACGATCATCCCGGTCGAACTGACGTCGACCAGAGCGAGGATGGGAACGCCGAGCAACAGGGCCGCGATCGAACCCGTCATCATGATCGGCTTCCTGCCGTAGCGATCCGATGCCGCTCCGATCAGCGGTGTCAGCAGAATCGGAATTCCGGCGGCGATCGATCCCATCGCGCCGGCGAAGACCGCATCGACCTCGAGCCGATGATGAAGCAGCACCACGATGAACACCGTGACCGCGTAGCACCATGCGGCCGGCAACCCGAGGAACATCATGCTGCGGAGAATGGTCCGCCAGTGCTCCCGGATGCAGTCTCGGAGCGGCGACTCCTCCGCCGCCTCCTCCACGTAGCCCTGACTCTCGTCGGCGGTATGAAGCAGCAGCCAGACCGCGATTCCCATCAGCGAACCGAACCCGAAACCGAGCCGCCATCCCCACTCGCCCAGCGCGTCCGCGGACATCAGGGAACTCAGCAGCGTGTACATCAGCGACCCGAGCAGGATGCCCGCCATCGCCATGGCGACCGAGAATCCGGTCGCGAGTCCGCGCCGCCCCTGTCCCGCGAGTTCGGACAGGAAGACCAGGGAGCCGGTGAACTCCCCTCCGACCGCGACACCCTGAAGCAGCCTCAACACGAGCAGCAGGACCCCCGACCACACTCCGATCTGCTGGTGGGTCGGCAGTACTGCGATGAGAAGGGTCGGGATGATGATTCCCATGACGCTCAGCAGCAGCGCCTTCTTGCGGCCGAATCGATCCGCGATGGACCCCAGGATCGCGCCGCCGAACGGACGGGCCAGGAATCCGACGGCGAAGATCGCCAGGGCCTCGAGCGTTCCTCCGCCCTCGCCGCTTCCCAGAAGCGCCGTACCGATCTCGACGGCGAAGAAGCCGTAGATCGTGAAATCGTACCACTCAAGAAGATTCCCGAGGACACCGGAGATCATCGATCGCAGTCGGTTGTCGGATGTGGTTGCCATCGTCCGTGAATCCTAGCACCATCCGAAGGGATGACGCGATGCTCGATGTGACTTCGAACCGCGTCAACCCATCGGAATCTGCATGAAGATCCACAGCAGCACCAGCAGGATCGCCGTGATGCCGATCGCGCCGAGCACGCTCGTGCGGATCGGACACGCGCTGGCCGGAGCCAGCCAACTGCCGAGCAGCCGCCGGCAGAGCGGCATCGAGATCCAGGAGACGCACGACACGGCGAGGATGTTTCCGATCAGAAGCTTGAGTGGGAACGGAAGATCGAGTCCGTTGGTGATCAGCAACGTGATCAGGAACACCGATGGATACAACGCGAGCACCACGGACATGGTCATCTTCCAGGTCGGAGGCCCGGAATGCCCCGGCGACTCGGACTCCGGGAACCATCCGAAGAATCCGGGCTCGATCTGCGACCTCGCGACGTTGCAGCACAGCGGCTCGACTTCATCCAGCAGCCCCTTCAACGACTCGGACTCGGTCCACGCGTCGAGCAGTTCCCTCGATTCGAATCGAAGCACGGTGGTGTGCCAGTCCTGCCCCTCCGGCAGCGGCGGGATGTCCTCGCGACTGATGAAACCGGGCACGGATCGCTCCACGTCGGAGACCTTCCGCACCCATTGCTCGTACGCCGTCTCGCTGCCGGGAAGGACTTTTCTCGTGATGACGAGAATGACCCCGCCAGCGGTTTCTTGGTCTGCCTGCTTCATGGGTTCATTATGACATTCTTTGAACAGGTACACTCTGCAGCGGGCCGAAACCGATGGGCAGCGTGCCGCGGCGGCCATGAATCCTCCATCCACCGATCTCCATCCCATGAACACCTCACCGGATCCAGGATCGTCATCGTCCGCATCGAAGGCTGCACCGGGTCGGATCACCGGACCGGACGAGGCCGTCGAAGCGCTCGTCCTTGGCAACGAACGCTTCCTCGCCGACTCCACCGACCACCCGAATCACGAAGCGGCCCGCCGCCGGGGAGCTGACGGACAGCACCCGTTCGCCGCGATCGTCCGCTGCGCCGACTCCCGCGTCGCCCCCGAACTGGTCTTCGACCGGACGCTGGGCGAACTGTTCGTCTGCGGCGTGGCCGGCAACGTCCCGACACCGGAAGTCGTCGCCAGCCTCGAGTACGCCGTCGAGATGCTCGAGACCCCCCTTGTCGTCGTCATGGGCCACAGCGGATGCGGAGCCGTGCAGGCGGCCATCGACCACGCCGAGAATCCCGATGGGCTTCCCGGACATCTGCCCGATCTGATTCGACAGGTGCTTCCCGCGTGCACCGAGACCGCCGCCGCCGCCGAGCATCTTTCCGCCGCCGTCGAACGCAATGTACGAAACGGCATGAAGCGGATCGCCGATCGGTCGACGCTGATCGCAGCCGCGGTCGAAGCCGGGCGATGCCGGATCGCAGGCGGAGTCTACGATCTCACCACCGGACGATTCGATTTCATTCAGGACTAGGGTTCAGGGCGATTGCATCGACAGGGTTCGATCGGCTTCCCCGGTCGTATCACTTCGGATGATCACCGTCGCGGTCGCCCCGCTGTGGTAGGAGCAGCCCGGCGTCTCCTCGAGATAGATCCGCACCGGGAATCGCTGGGCCAGCCGCACCCAGTCCAGGGTGGGCGGGACGTCCGCCAGTGCATCCTTGGCCGCACCGACGACCTGATAGATGGCTCTTCCGACCCCCTGCACCGTGCCACGGACCGGATGCCCCGGACAGGACAGCAGCCAGACCTCGGCCACCATCCCGGGCTCGATGCGATCGAGGAGTGTTTCCCGGAAGTTGGCGAGGACGTACCACTGCGAATCGTCGACGAGCGCGAACACCTGCTCCCCCTGGTTCGCATAGGTTCCCCGCGCGATGTTCAGATTCGTGATGTAGCCGTCGACGGGTGCGCGGACGTAGCAGTATTCGATGTTCAATTCGGCGTCGGCCAGCACCGCCTCGGCCCTGCGACGCCGGACATTGATTCCCCCGTCATCACCGGTCAGTCGACGGGCACGCTGCAGGTCGGCCTCCGCACCCTCCACCGCGGCCGCGGCCGCCTTCGCCTTGGCGCGTTCACGCTGGACCTCGTCCGCGGTCACGAACTCGTCGGCCAGCAGGGGCTCGATTCTGGCGAGATGATCGATCGCGTATTCCGCCTCGGCCTGGGCCTCGAGGAGCGCAGCTTCGGCCGCCGTCACGGCCCGGCGATAGGCCTGGACATCGAGATCGACCATCGCCAGCTCGGCCTGGGCCTCGGCCAGCACCGCCTCGTAGGGACGGGGATCGACCACGAAGAGCAGATCACCCTGCTGCATCCGCTGGTTGTCGACGACATTGAGTTCCACGATGTTGCCGCTGACGTGCGGAGCAATGCCGACGATGTTGGCACGGACGAAGGCATCGGTCGTCCTCGGGTGCCGCGTCAACTCGAACCACACGATCACACTGGCGACGATCGCTCCCAGCACCACGGCCAGTGAAATCAGTCGGCCGACGGGACGTCGGGTCAGATCGGACCTCGAGGGCGGATTCGGTTCAGGAGGCATAGAGCACCAACCACGTGGTGAAGGTCAGGAGAACGAAGCACGAGAAGTAGACCAGCGGACGGGGCCAGAGATGTTCATCGACTCCCATCTTGAGAAACAGGATATGGAGAAGAATCGTCCCGAAGACCCCGCTGATGCCGGAAACCAGCCATGACGGGAAGTAGGCACCCTCGATGTTTATCAACGGATCACAGCCTGCCATCAGCAGACAGGGCATCAGAAAGCAGGTTTTCAGCGATGGTGGCATGGCAAGTGGTCTTCGATCTGGAGTGTTTGGGTCTTCACTGACGATATCGACAACTCGTGTTTCGCGCAATGACCATTTCGAGCATCACGCTGCTGGCGATCGCCGGCTGCAGTCGCCCCCACCCCCTGGCTGAATGGGATCCGGACGCCTACGCCCCGGAAAATCCCACCACCAGCTGGTCGGCGGACTGGTGGCCGGCCGCCCGGGATCAGGACGCTGCCCGTGAGCTGGCCGCAGACCGTGCCCTGGACCCGAATCAGCCGGAGACCATTCTTCGCGAACTCGGCCCACTCCCCGGCTCGACGGATCTGGCCGGAGCCGTGGACATCGCTCTCCTGCGAAATCCGGAGACCCGAATGGCCTGGGCGGCCGCCAAGATGCGTGCAGCCGAGTTCGCCATCTCCCGAAGCGACTGGTATCCGACCCTCGTCGCGATCTTCGATGCGACCTACGAGCAGTCGCTGGTCCCCTTCGGCGGACCGATCAACATCCAGGAGGATGTCCTGGCCCATCTCGGGGTCGGGCTCGAACTGAGCTGGACGCTGCTGGACTTCGGTCGTCGGAAGGCGGATGACGATGTCTTCAGCAATGCCCTGCTGGCATCGAACTTCATGTTCAACCGTTCCCTGCAGGACGTCGTCCACGCCGTGCAGGTCGACTACTTCGAACTCGAATCGGCGGATGGGCTCGTCAAGGCCACGGAGCAGGATCTGCTGCTGGCAGAATCGGTCCTCGCAAGCATCGAACAGAAGTACATCGTCGGACTCGCGACGCTTCCGGAGCTGCTCGTCGCACGACAGTCCCGCGAACTCGCCGGCTACGAACTGGAATCGGTCCGGGCGATGCGACATGAATCCAAGAGCGACCTCCTGATCGCAATGGGACTGATTCCCGGCGCCCCCATCGACTTCGAACTCGACTCCGGCGCCCCCCTGCCCGACGATCTGACCATCGGAGTCGAACGGCTGATCGAACTGTCGATGGCTTCCCGCCCCGATCTGGCCGCCGCAATGGCCACGCTCAAGCAGGCGGAGTCCGCCGTCGACTCGGCCGAAGCCCAACTCGCTCCGCAGATCGATCTCGTCGCCGACGTGAACTACAACTGGCTCGACTACTGGCTGACCCCGGCCTTCGAGGCTCCGGGCAGCGGAAGCGGTCAGAACCCGACCTGGTCGGTCGGCGTGGTCGGATCATGGGTGCTCTTCGACGGCGAGGAACGCACCAATCGAATCCGCGCGGCCCGAGCCCAGCAGATGCTTGCGATCGAACAACTGCAGCAGGCCAGACTGTCGGTCGCCGGCGAGGTGTGGGACGCCTACTTCCAGTGGCAGGCCGCCACCAAGCAGTTCAAGTGGGCGGAATCGCTCATGGAGAGCTCGGTGGCCAATCTGGACGCCACGCTCGCCTCCTATCAGGTCGGACTGAGAACGATGCCGCAGGTCCTGACCGCAAGGCGGGCGCTTGCCGATGCCAGAGAAGCCCTGATCACCAGCCGAGCCCAGGTGCTGGCATCGTCCGCGACCCTGATCCACGCCACCGGCGATCTCAGGATCGATGGCTGACCGGGGCATCCGGAGTCAACGACCGAACACCTCGAAGGTGTCCATCGCATCCGACTCGATCCGGGGCATGAGCTCGACGACTTCCTGGTAGTAGCCGACCTGCGTCCGGACCAGCAGACGCTCCGATTCATCGAGCGCGGGCATCGAATCGAGAATCGACTTGACCGCATCCAGGTGGGCGTCCAGCTCCGAGGGCGGCAGCGGCGTCCCGTACTGGACGAGTTCGGCGATCGCGTCCATTCGGTCCTCGATGGCCAGAAGCAGTTCATGGACGACGTCGAGTCGACCGATGTCCCTGACCCGTTCGTGCTCCAGACGATTGCGAACCACCGCGTGGATGCGGAGATTCATGGCCTGGAGCGAAACGCCCATCTTCAGAACCGGTGCATCCGCCGTCGGCAGAAGCTTGCGTTCGAAACGGGCCTCCTGCCGATAGCGATAGGCGTCCGCGAGGAGCCACGCGATCCGATAGCGGAAGCCGTTCAACGGCCTGACCAGCTCCTCCTCCTCCGCCGTCAGCAACCCACGCTGGAGGAACGAACCCATCAATCGCAGCGATTCGGCGATCGAGTACAGCAACTGGGTCGTTGCCCGCACCGGCCACAGCAGCCACATCACCGAGAAGGCGATCAGGATCCCCACGAAGATGCCGAACACGCGATCGATGCCCGGATAGATGTCGTCGGTCGGGAATGCGAAGGCCAGTGCGGTCACGGCGAACGCGAACCCGATCTGCATGCCGGCATAGGAAAGGTCCCACCGAGCCAGCATGATCCACTGCGAGATGAAGCCGATGCCCATCACCGCGAACAGAAGCACTCCGACGTCGATGGTGTTGGGCGCAAGCGCAGCGATGACGGCGATGCCCAGCACCGCTCCGACGATCGCTCCCCCCAGTCGCTGCAGCGACTTCGCGACCGACCCTCCGATCGTCGGCAGCATCACCAGGACGCACGTCACGATCGCCGTCGCGCCGACGGAAGTCCATCGCATCGACGCCACGATCAGCAGAGCGACCACCGAGGCGACGGTGGCCTTGACGGCGGTTCGGAACGCAAGCTGGTTGATGCGCTGGAACGGCTCGAAGATCGAACGATTGAGCCTGGCCTCGACGAGGGGGATCTCGCCCTCGAGGAACTTGGCCTCGACGAGTTTGCCGACGCACCACTGATCGAACACGTCAAGCAGATCCACCCCGTCCCCGAGACGACGGACCGACGAACAGAACGACAGCATGCGCGGATCGGTGCATCGATCCCGCACCTCGTCGATCTTCGCGATCGCATCGCGCACCCCCTGCTTGAGTTCCGGGGTCAGTCGATTGATCCGCCCTCGCCGTGTCTCCACCACCGCAGCAAGAAGACGATCCGTCGCGTCCAGGGTGTCCCGGATCGCACGCTGCGACTCCGAATCCATCTCGAGCACCTGCCGGCACAACCGACCGTCCTTCGATCCCAGCTCGAGGTTGATCTCCGCCGCCATGGAGGCGAGCCGATCCACCAGGGTGAGAAGGACCATCACCGTCTCCCGATGCTTCCCCACCAAGTGGGATTCCATCGAGGCGGCCTGGAACAGCGTCAACTGCTCCGCCAGCGCACTCTTCTCCGGCAGCAGCAGATCCTCCGGATCGATGGACCCTCCATCGAGCTGGGAGATCGAGGCGGCGATTCGGTTCCGTGCCCGCGTGATGCGGGTCAACATCGAATCGATCAGCTGGTCCTCGGCCTTGATCGGCCAGATGCAGGTCGCGCCGAACGTCACGCAGAGCACGCCCAGCATGGTGTTCTGGAACCGCTCCAGAGCGAGATCCTGCACCCCCAGTGGATCGTCCCATGCCGAGGTCGAAACGATGATCATCGTCACGACCACCATGAAGTAGGTGTACATCGACGTGATCATCGTCATGCTCAGATACAGTCCCGAGAAGAGCACCAGACTGAAGAAGATGATCATCAGGTTCGGCGATTGGGGAAACATCGCGATCATCGCCATTCCACCGAACGCACCGATCAGCGTTCCGAAGATTCGATTCCCCGCCTTTCTCCAGGTCGTCCCGACTTCGGGCATCGAGAGGATGAAGATCGTGATGAACGTCCATGCGACCTGTTCGAACTGCATGAGCAGCGACAGGAACACCGCGAGTGCGAGCACCAACGAAGTGCGGATCGATCGCCGCCAACGGGTCGGCGTCGACGGAAGAAGGATCGCATGCACGAATCCTGGCCAGCTCTGCGGGTCTGCGGGATTGTCGGAGTTGGTGACGATGCCTCGATCCTACCTGCTGAAAGATCACCACGAAGCCTTCGGAAGGGCCTCCTGCCCTCTCCACAGGTCCCGGGCACGCCTGCACCGGATCGCCGGTACCATCGAATCGATGTATGGACTCATAAACATCGCCATCAAGGATCTCGTCACCGAGGATTTCGGAGAGGAAGCGTGGCATCGGATCCTGAGCCGGGCCGGCCTCGAGGGCACCGAGTTCATTCTCATGGATCAATACGAGGACTCCGTGACCTACGACCTCGTCGGCGCGGCCGCCGAGGAGCTGGACGTTCCCGCGAGCCAGATCCTCCAGTCGTTCGGCGCCTACTGGACCAAGTACACGGCCGTGAAGGGATACGGCCCGCTGCTCGATTCGGCCGGCAAGACGTTTCCCGAGTTCCTCCAGAATCTCGATCTGATGCACACGCGGGTCGGCACGATGTTCCCCGACTTCGTGCCTCCTTCGTTCGAATGCCACAACATGACCGAGCACTCCCTCGACCTGCACTACATATCGGAACGGGAGGGCCTCGAGGATCTGGTCATCGGCCTGCTCCACGGACTCGCGGAACGCTTCGAGCTCACTCTTGAAATCATCCAGGACGAATCGAAGTCCGAACAGACCGGCGCGTCGATCTTCCATCTGAAATGGACCTGATCCATGATCGAGCCGCACATCTCGTTTGGCGATCTCGATGCGGCTCTTCCATTCCACGTGATCCTCGATGACGACCTGAAGATCGCCTCGGTCGGCCCCGCGCTCGCCAAGATGATTTCGGGGATCCAAGTCGGAGAATCGTTCTTCGACCGCTTCACCATCGCACGCCCGCACGATGAAGCCTCGTCCAGCGAGGCGATCGGAAAGATCGATGGACGCCTCGTGCTCGTGCAGCCCAACGACCATCCGGTCCAGCTTCGGGGCGCCTTCCATCGACTCGAAGGCGGAAATGGATTCCTCTTCACCTCCTCACCTCTGATGAACAAGGCGGAGGACATCGAGCGACTCGGGCTGCTCATCAACGACTTCGCAGCCCACGATCCGATCACCGACTTCCTCTTCGCCATCCGGGCCCGGGATGTGACACTCGATGAACTGAGAGGATCCATCAAGAGACAGCGACTGCTCACGCAGGAACTCGACCACCGGGTGAAGAACACCCTGTCCGCGATTCTGGCGCTGGTATCGCTCACCAAGGGCGACGTCGACCATGTCGAACAGTTCACGGACCAACTCGAAGGCAGAGTGCATGCCATGGCGATGGCTCATGAACTGCTCGCAACCACGGGATGGAAGAAGGTCAACCTGTCGACGCTGATCCTGACCGTCCTCGGAGGCTTCACTCAGCGTGACGTCCGGATCCTCGAAGTCGAGGGCCCGAACGCGACCATCGACACGCACCAGGCCGGCCCCCTCTCGATGGCGATGCACGAGATGGGCATGAACGCCCTCAAGTACGGCGCCTGGTCGAAGAAGTCGGGAAGCGTTTCCATCGGCTGGACGGTCGATGACGACATGATCCGCATGCAATGGACCGAAACCGGAGGTCCGCCCATCGCCACCGAACCGAAACAGGGCGTCGGCCTCGGACTGGTCAACGGATTCGTCAACTACGAACTCAGAGGCGAGATCGAACTGGACTTCCAGCAAGACGGACTCGTCACCCGAATCAGCATTCCCAGATCGACCGATTGCTGAACCCCCCGAGGCAAATCGTCGAACGGTTTCGGTGTACGGTATGCCCATGATCTCAACCTTGATCGTCACGATCGCGATGCTCAGTGCCCAACCGGTGCAAAGCCGTCCACCGAACGTGGTGCTCATCATGGCCGACGACCTGGGGTGGAACGAGGTCGGCGCGTATGGCCAGAAGAAGATCCGGACTCCGAACATCGATCGCCTCGCCGAGGAGGGGATCCGCTTCACCGATCACTACTCGGGAAGCACCGTGTGCGCACCGTCCAGATGCGTTCTGATGACGGGAAAGCACACCGGACACTCCGCGGTACGTGCGAATTCGGAGAACGGCGGCTGGGGCGAGGATGACCCCGAAGGCCAGTACCCCCTTCCCGACGAGGAGGTCACCATCGCCGAGGCCCTCAAGCGGGCCGGATACGCCACTGGTTGCTACGGAAAATGGGGACTCGGTGGTCCCGAGACCGAAGGGCATCCGAATCGGCAGGGCTTCGACGAGTTCGTCGGCTACCTCTGCCAGCGCAAGGCCCACAACTTCTATCCGACCCACTTGTGGAGGAATCAGGAGAAGCTTCCGCTCGGCAATCCGTACCACAACGGGCACGAGAAGATCGCCGAGCCGCTGGAATCGGAATCCGACTACACCGAACGCTGGTCCTCGGGCACCTATTCGTGCGACGTGATGCGTGACGCCGCCGTCGAGTTCATCCACGAACATGCCGACCGGCCGTTCTTCCTCTACTACCCGAGCCTCATCCCCCACGTCGCGATCCAGGTTCCCGACGAGGAGACCGACGCCTACCCCCACGAGTGGGACACCGAACACTATCTCGGACAGAAGGGCTACCTTCCCCACGCCAGACCCAATGCCGCCTATGCGGGCATGATCAGCCGGCTCGATCGCGAGATCGGGCAGCTCATGGACGCTCTCGAACAGGAAGGCATTGCCGACGACACGATCGTCATCGTCACCAGCGACAACGGAACGACCTGGGCCGGCGGCGTCGACGCCGAGTTCTTCGACTCGACGGGACCATGGCGAGGCCTCAAGGGAAGCCTCTACGAAGGCGGCATCCGCGTACCGATGATCGCGAGATGGCCGGGGCGGATCCCGGCCGGTTCGACCTCGGACGTCCCCTCCTCCTTCCAGGATCATCTGCCGACGCTGTGCGCGGCGGCCGGAGTCGATGCCCCCGCCGGTCACGACGGCCGTGATCTGATGCCCGTTCTCACCGGCCGAAGCGACACCGTGGATCGCGAGCACCTCTACTGGGAGTACATCAACAAGCAGGCCGTCCGCAAGGGAAGATGGAAGGGCCTGCGGCTGAAACTGAAGCAGGGAGACGAGGACATCGTGCTCTACGATCTCCAGACCGATCCCGGCGAAACGACCGACGTCGCCGACCGGCATCCTGAGATCGTCGCCGACATGAAACGCATCCTTGCCTTCGAACATCAGGCCAACGAGGCGTTTCCCCTGCCCACCATCGACCTCCCCCCCCCGGGAGCCGAGGGACGATGAACATCGTTGCGGGAATGCTGCTTGTGATGCTCGGCGGCGCCGTGGGTGCGTTGTCTCGATTCGGCTGCCAGAAGGCCGCGGAACGATGGACCCGTCTGCCGGGCTGGATGGCGATCTTCTTCGTGAACATCCTCGGAAGCTTCCTGATCGGACTCAGCCTCGGATGGCTCACCGGTCTTGAATACATCGACAAGCATACGAAGAGCCTCTCGGCGCTAGATCACTTCAAGGACACCCAGGACCTCGGCATGGCCATCGGACTGGTCGTCGTAGGCTTCTGCGGCGGGTTCACCACCTTCAGCACGTTCAGCCTCGACAACCTGTTCCTGTTCTACCGGCAACCGGCGAAGCTCGGTTTCAACATCGTGGCAAGCGTGCTCTTCGCGACGCTCGCCGCCTGGGGCGGACTCTCGCTCGGAGGCGTGCTGGCATGATGCGACTGACCTCCATCCTCTTCTGCATCGCCATCGGCGGCGGCTTCGGAGCCCTCGCCAGAGAAGGCACGATGTCCCTGATGCATGGCGTGGTCGGACTTCCGGCGTTCGTATCGCTGGCGATCGTGAACGTGCTCGGCTCACTGGTCATCGGCTTCGTGTTCGGCCGGCTCGAGGGCTCGCTCAACCGCAGAGGGAGCAGCCGTCTTTCCCAACTTCCCCATTCGAAGCATCTCGAAGATCGCTCCTGGTGGCCCGACGGAGATCCAACCCTCCCGGCGGTCGACCTGCTGCGGTTCGACATCGCATTGCAGCTGGCATCCGCCCTGCTGATCACCGGATTCCTCGGCGCCTACACCACGTTCAGTGCGTTCTGCCTGCTCACCGTGCAACTGCTCGAAGACGACCCCGCTCAGATGCTCAACGCGATCCTGAGCGTGGTCGGCTCGGTCGTCCTCGGGCTCGCGGCCGTATGGATCGGCGTGCACATCGGATGCAGGTCCTCGCGCCGAAGCTGAACCGCCTTGCGGCGATCACTCGGCCGAGTCGTCCTTGATCGGAACATATCGCATTTCGATGAAGGGGATCTGGCCGCCGTCGGGCATCACCACGGCGAGCTTGATCGTCCTTTCACCGTCGTCCGAAATCCGTTCGATACCACGGGTCCGTACGGGCTTCCCCGTCTTCACATCGATCGAGACGGACTCCCACTTGATCATGTCGCCTTCACGCATCCCCTTGATGTTGATGCTGCCGGGAGTGTTGGTGTCGACCGCCGTGGAGAAGTAGTGCTTCGCGTACTCGTTGTAGCCCATGATCGCCATGGATTCGAACTCGGAACCGGCGATCATTCCGGTCATGTGCTCCTGAATGAATCGACCACCCATGATCGGCTTGACGACGGCTCGAAGCGTGCTCTTCGCATCGGGCCCCTTCATCATCAGTACGTGGGCGTGGACCTCGAATTCGCCGACGATGCGTTCGAGCCACTTCATCTCGGCGGAAGCCGCGGGCATCGAATCACCGGCATCCGCCCGCTCGGCGACGAGGTAGGCGCTTCCGGCGGTGGTGAACAGCAGGGCTGCGACGAGTCCGATCATGAGGCGTGGATGCATTGGGGTGGAATCCTACATGGGGCATGAAGCCGAACGAAATCGTTCACCGGCAGGCGGCGAACGGCAATTTGATCAGAGCACTATACAACCCCAGACTGAAATCCCGATCCTCCGACGCAGCCGGTGTCATTTCCGCTTCGCTCTGTTCGACTCATCCGATTTACTGCATCAAGTCGGCCTGCTTTCTATATACTGAGCGTGGGGTAGGGGTGGAGACACCCGATGCTGGCTACATGCTTCATTCTGTCACTGCTCGCAGGCACCACGGACGTCCCGGTGAAGCATCTCGGTGCGCCCCCTTCGGATCTCGATCGCGGCTGGCTCGTCGAACCCGATCCACGCGAGCACGGAACCCGATCCCATCATTCAGTCCACGAGGCGATCTTCGTCGACGGGCTCGCGACCATTCGAATCGAGGTTCCCCGAGGCGGCATGCTGAAACTGCTTTCCGCGGGAACGGGCTCGGAGACCTGGACCATCGAAGCGATCGCGCCCGGCGGTGCAAGCCACTCCGGAGACGGAACGATCTCGAAGATCCGACGCGGCTCCATGGTTCCCGGCGGCGATGCGACCGCCCAGCGACTGGACATCCGCGACCCGGAACCGGGCGTCTGGACCGTCAACGTCCGCGGCGGTGAACGCGATCGATCCATGACGCTGCTCGTCGAGGACGGATCCCCGATCCGTCTGCGGGCATGGCTCGACGACTATTCGAATCTCGCCGGCGACACGGTGACCGTCCACGCCGGATGCTCGTTCCCCGATGACATCTCCATCAACGGAGACGTCGCGATGAGCAACGCCACCGCCGCCGGCGCGACGATGCTGTCGATGTCCGCCCGGCTCCTGCACGAGGACGGGACATCGAGCGGCCTGGCCGCACGCAGCAACCGCCTGCAGCTCCATTCGATGGACGCGGGCATCCATACGGTCATCATCGACGCGACCATCGACGATGGCGTGGGCGGACTCCTTCATCGGACCGCGACGCTGCCGATCGCGGTCGAGCACGACGCCCCCGTCCTCAGCGGAACCGCCAAGGTCGAACCCATGGACGCCTCGAGGCGGCGGATCGAACTCGGACTCGCCGGGCAACCGGATCGGGATCGCGTGCTCGCCGGAGCGGAGATCTGGGCCACCTCGTCCGACGGACACCGGCCACGATGCTGGATCGGCGGAATCACCCCGATCGACGACGGCTCGGTCAGCCTCGTGCTCGATGCCGACTGGCTGCACGGATGCGATGCCGACACCGTCGAGATCCGATCCCTTCGTCTCGCCGACGTGGACACCTTCGTCGCGCTGACCAGACTCGATCGACTCCCGCTCGAGGGAGTGGTCATTCCCGCGACGCGTGCCTCCCGCCTGCGTACCGATCGGATGCATATGGGCGTGCTGGGCCCGGACCGGTTCGTCACCTCGCGGACGATGCATGAATCCGCTCCCCCCCTGCGATCCGCCCAGCCCGGGGGACACAACCTGATGCTCGTCCATGGCTACTGCGAGGACGGCGACGCCTGGCCGCTGAACCAGTTCACCGGCGACTTCACCGAGTACGAGAACCTTTCCCAGAACTTCAGTCACGATCAGTTCGCACTGGACATCCGATCCTTCGGCAACCAGTACAAGAGCTACTCGATCGTCGCGCACAGCCAGGGTGGCAACGCCGGACTCCATCTGTACACCTTCTACTGGAGCGGGCTGGACTGGTCGACGGGAATTCGAAAGGTCCAGGCCCTCGGCACGCCGCTGCAGGGCACCCCGTTGGCGGGCAGCATCGCCGATCTCGGAGCGATCTTCGGCATCCAGTGCGGGTCGAACTACGACATGACCTACGACGGGGCCGCCCAGTGGGCGTCGTTCATCCCCAGTTGGGCCCGGGCCAGCACGTGGGTGTGGTCGACGACGTTCGAGGACGGCTGGTTCTACGACTACTGCAACATCGGCAGCGATCTGCTGCTCTCCGATCCGGAGGATGGCGTCGTTGAGGTGTCGGGAGCCCACTTGAACGGGACCAACGACATGGGAACCAAGGAGGGCTGGTGCCACATCCAGGGCATGGCCGATCCCGCACAGACGCTCGACACCAATCGAAACGATGAAATGGACTCGGAGGGCGCTCGATGATCCGCCTGGCAATCATTCCACTCGTACTCGTCGCCGCCGCGGCGACGGCCCAGGACCACTGCGGTACCGGGTCCGCGAACATTCCCGACGGTTCGTCCTCGACCGTGTGGAGCATCGACGTCCCCGGTTCGGACGACATCATCGCCGGCATCACGCTGCGGACGTCGATCGACCATCCCTGGGTCGGCGATCTCTCGCTGCGACTGACCGCACCCGATGGAACCACCGCCCTGCTGCTTGATCGACCCGGCATTCCCGACGTCGGCGGCCTCGGCCCCTGGGGTTGCGGCGGCGACGATCTGGACTGCACGTTCGACGACGGCGCCTCCTCGGACGCCGAAGCCACCTGCTCGCTCACGTCGACTCCGGTCCTGACCGGATCGCTCGCTCCCCTGCAATCCATGGACGCATTCGTGGGAACCGACCCCTCGGGAATCTGGACGATCGAGATCGTCGACCACTCCTTCATCGATGCCGGAACCGTCCAGCAGATCTGCCTGACGCTGGATACGGCTCCCGACTGCAATGGAAACGGCCTGCCCGACGCCACCGACATCGATGGCGGAGGCAGCAACGATGCCGACGACAACGGTGTGCCCGACGAATGCCAATGCCAGGGCGACACCAACGGCGATCTCACGGTCGACGTGGTCGATCTCCTGAGTGTGCTCGAACAATGGGGCTGCAGCGTCGAATGCACGGCCGATCTCGATGGAGATTCGAATGTAAATGTGACCGATCTGCTGGCCGTCATCGCCAGCTGGGGATCCTGCCGGTAGTGGACGCACTGCTCCGGGGGTATGATGCCCCCAATGCAGATCAAGCACCTCATCCCGACTCTGGTCGCCCTCCTCCTGCTTCAGGTGGGTTGTGGCCCGTCCAACGAGTTCGTACCCCCACCACCACCGACCGTGACCGTCTCCGAACCGATGGTCCGGGACGTGACGTCGTACATGACGTTCACCGGGCAGACCGCGCCGCTCGAAACGGTCGACGTCCGCAGTCGAGTCAGCGGCTTCCTCAAGTCGGTCGAATACACCGACGGTGACCGCGTCGAGGCGGGCGACCTCCTGTACGTGATCGATCAGGAACCGTTCATCGCGGCCCTGAACGCCGCAACCGCCTCCCTTCGGAGCTCGACCGCGGAACGCGATCTGCAGAAGGCGCTGCTGGAGCGACTGACCGACGCGATTCAGCGCGGTGCGGGCAGCCAGGTCGAACTCCTGGAGACGCAGGCCCGCTACGACGGCACGCTCGCCGCGGTGGACAAGGCCAACGCGGAACTCGACAAGGCGCGACTCGATCTGGGGTACACCGAGATCCAGGCCGCCATGGGTGGCCGGCTCTCCCGCAACCTGGTCAGCCAGGGCAACCTCGTCAATGCGAACGAGACGCTCCTGACCACCCTCATCGAACTCGAACCGATCCGCGTCTACTTCGAGGTCAACGAACGCGATCTCGTCCGGATGATCAAGCGGGAACGCGACGAGGGCCACGAGCGGCGGCGTGAAGACATCGTCGTCGAACTGGAACTCACCGACGGCAGCAGGTTCGAGGAGACCGGCCTGCTCGACTTCGTCGACAACACCGTCGATGCCCGCACCGGAACCATGAAGATCCGAGCGACCTTCCCCAACGAACGCCACGTGCTGGTCCCCGGACTCTTCGTGAGGGTGATGATCCCGATGACGACCGCCGAATCGGTGCTCGTACCGGAGATCGCCCTGCAACGGGACGTGGTCGGCTCCTACGCCCTCGTCGTCGATGAGAAGGGAATCGTCCAGCGTCGCGACGTCGAACTCGGAGCCAAGGACGGAAAGGACCGCGTGATCGCGTCCGGACTCGACTCGAGTGAACGGGTGATCGTCAACGGACTGCAGCGGGCCCAGCCCGGCAATCCCGTCCAGGCCGTCCAGGCCGGTTCCTGACCGGGGTCGCTTCATGTTCAGCCGCATCTTCATCGAACGCCCGATCTTCGCCTCGGTGATCTCGATCACCATCGTCCTGCTGGGCGTGGTGTCGATCGGCAAGCTTCCGATCGCGCGATATCCGCAGATCGCGCCGCCCACGATCAACGTCGAAGCCGTCTATCCCGGCGCCAACGCGACCACCATCGCCGAGACCGTCGCCGCCCCCATCGAGGAGCAGGTCAACGGCGTCGAGAACATGCTCTACATGACGAGCACGAGCAGCGACGACGGCACGATGAATCTCAGCATCGTGTTCGAGATCGGAACCGATCTCGACATGGCCACCGTGCTGGTGCAGAACCGGGTCGCCGCGGCCGAGCCGGGGCTTCCCGAGGACGTCAAGCGACAGGGCGTCGAGACCAAGAAGAAGTCGAGCGAGACGACGCTCTTCATCTCCATCTACTCGCCGGGCGAGAAGCTCGATGCGCTCTTTCTGCAGAACTTCGCGACGCTGCAGCTGACCGACCCGATCAAACGGGTCACCGGCGTCGGCGACGTCACGATCTTCGGCGTCGGCGACTACGGCATGCGCATCTGGCTCGATCCGGACCGGATCGTCGGCCTGGGCCTGTCGATCGACCAGGTCCTGCAGGCGGTCAGGGAACAGAACGTCGAGGTCGCCGCGGGCCAGATCGGACAGCCCCCGGTGCCGGCCGGCCAGGCGTTCCAGTACAGCGTCACCACCAAGGGACGGCTGCTGACCCCCGACGAGTTCTCCGACATCGTCATCAAGATCGGCAACGACGGCACCGTGGTCCGGCTCGGCGACGTCGCCCGGGTCGAACAGGGCTCGAGCAACTACAAGATGATCTCGAGCTACAACGGCGAGCCGTGCGCGGTCATCGCCGTCTACCAGCTCCCCGGCGCGAACGCCATCGAGGTGGTCGACGGAATCAAGAAGACCCTGGTCGACCTGTCCTCCGGATTCCCCGAGGGACTCGACTACTCGATCAGCTACGACTCGACCGATGTCATCCGCGCTTCGATCAAGGAAGTCGTGATCACCCTCATGATCACCGTGCTGCTGGTCATCCTGACGGTCTACGTCTTCCTGCAGAACTTCCGCGCGACGTTGATTCCGGCCGTCACCATTCCGGTGTCGCTGATCGGCACCTTCGCGGTGATGCTCGTGTTCGGATTCTCGATCAACCAGATATCGTTGTTCGGACTCGTGCTGGCGATCGGCATCGTCGTCGACGATGCGATCGTGGTCGTCGAGAACGTCACCCGCCACCTGGACGAGGACGGATGCACACCGAAGGAGGCCGCGCTTCGTTCGATGAAGGAGGTCAGCGGTCCCGTCATCGCCACCACGCTCGTGCTGCTGGCGGTCTTCGTGCCGACGGCGTTCATGCCCGGCATCGCCGGCCAGCTCTTCCAGCAGTTCGCCCTGACGATCGCGATCGCCACCGTCTTCAGCAGCATCAACGCCCTGACGATGAGCCCGGCTCTCGCCGGCATCCTGCTCCGCCCCTCCTCGAAGAAGAAGCAGTTCATCGTCTGGAGATGGTTCAACGGCGCGCTCGATTCCACCACCCGGGTCTACACGTTCCTGGTCAAGACGCTGCTCCGGCTCGCCGTCGTCGGGGTGATCGCCTTCGTGGGCATCGTCCTCGTCTCGGTGTACGGCTTCGGCCAGCTTCCCACCGGCTTCGTACCGCAGGAGGACGAGGGCTGGTGCCTGGTGAACGTGCAGCTTCCGGACGCCGCCGCGCTGGAACGCACCGCCGCCGTCTCCAATCGAGTGACCGATATCGCCATGGCGACTCCGGGCGTCGAGGAGGTCATCAACATCACCGGCTACTCGCTGATGAACGGATCGGGAGCCTCCAACGGAGCGACCATCCTGGTCATGTTCGAGAACTGGGACGACCGGACCGAACCCGATGTCTCGCAGTCGGCGATCATCGGATCGCTCAACCGTGAGTTCTCCCAGATCCAGGAAGGCATCGTGATGGCGTTCGCCATGCCGTCGCTGCCGGGTCTCGGCACCTCGGGCGGCCTTGCCATGCAGATCCAGGACACCGGCGGCGCCGGACTGTCGATGCTGGAGGCCGTCGCCAACAACATGGTCGACGACGGGCGGACGCAGACCTCGCTCTCCAACTTCTACTCGGGCTTCCGGGCGAACGTTCCGCAGCTCTTCGTCGACATCGATCGCGATCAGGCCATCTCCAAGAACGTCAGCCTCGACAGCGTCTTCAGGACGCTGCAGACCTACCTCGGCTCCGCCTACGTCAACGACTTCACCTACCTCGGCCGGACCTTCCAGGTGAAGGCCCAGGCCGAAGGTCGATTCCGCAACCAGCCCGAGGACATCGCTCGTCTGCAGGTGCAGTCGCGGGACGGGAAGATGGTCCCGCTCGGTGCGTTCGTGGATGTCCGCGAGGTCCTGGGACCGCAGACGGTCTACCGGCACAACGTCTATCCCGCGGCCAAGATCGTCGCCCGACCCGCCCCCGGGTTCACCTCCGGCGACTCGATCGAAGTCATGGAGGGCATGGCCGATCGACTCCTTCCCTCCTCGATGAAGTACGAATGGACGGAGATCGCCTTCCAGCAGCAGTCGTCCGGATCGCCGATCGGCATCTTCATGTTCGCCATCCTGCTCGTGTATCTGGTGCTTGCCGCCCAGTACGAGAGCTGGTCGATTCCGATTTCGGTCTGCTTCGCGGTACCGACCGCCCTGCTGGGAGCGGTGGCCGCGCTGATGGTCCGGGACATGGACAACAACCTCTATACGCAGATCGGGATCGTGCTGCTGATCGGCCTTGCCGCCAAGAGCGCGATCCTCATCGTCGAGTTCGCCCGTGAACGGCGGGCGAGCGGCGCATCGATCAAGGAAGCGGCCATCGATGCCGCGAAACTCCGCTTCCGGGCGGTCCTGATGACCGCATTCAGCTTCATCCTCGGCGTGATCCCCCTGCTGATCGCGGTCGGAGCCGGCGCCGAGAGCCGCAAGGTGATGGGCACCACCGTCTTCGGCGGCATGCTCGTGGCCACGGTCATCAGTCTCCTCGCAGTCCCCATGCTCTACATGGTCGTGCAGTGGACGAGCGAGAAGCTTCGAGGCGTCAAGGACGCACCTGCTCCCGAAGGGGAATGAATCCGTGCCCGACACCACGCAACTCGACATCGCGCTGCTGACCCAGGCTGTCGGATCGATCGGCATGTTCGGTGCGATCTGGCTGGTGCAGCTGGCCCACTACCCGCTGCAGATCTTCGTCGATCGCGAACAGTTCATCGAGTACCAGCAGGCCCACATGCGGCGGATCACCTATGTCGTCGGACCGCTGATGCTGCTTGAAGTCGCCGCCGCGGCCTGGCTCCTCTTTCTCGACATGCCCGCTCCCGGCCCGCTGCTTGCGTGGATCGGCATGGGACTCGTCTTCGTGCTGTGGATCTCGACGCTCGTCCTGCAGGTCCCCTGCCACTGGAAACTCGAACAAGGCTGGGACGAACCTGCCTACCGCAGACTCGTCGCCACGAACTGGCTGCGAACCGCAGCCTGGACGGGTCGTGCAGTCATCGCCGTCTGGATGCTGCTGCTGTACGGCTGATTCACCGTCTCGTCCATCTTCACTGGACGCAACGAGAGCCCCAACTGCCATTTGGCCGTTCAGACCCTGTGGTACGACACTTGTCGTATCATGAGAATGAGCCGGCACCCCGCAAGAGAAGCGGCAACCACTGCCAGCCTGGAAGGAACCGATCATGCAAATCGCCCCCCTCACCCTTGTTCGACGCTGCGCACTCGGATGCGCCATCGCCGCCGGCCTTTTGGCATCCACGATGTCGGCACACGCGAGCCAGAACTCGAAGCCCCGCCTTGCGATCACCAAGATCACGGCCACCGACGCGGTGAAGCAGCAGGCGAGAGCCGACGGCGACAGTTCCACTCTGAACCAGATCATCGAGGGAAGCGACGGCCAGCTGGGCGTCTCCTTCATGAACACCAGCAAGTTCGACATGGTCGCCCGCAGCGATCTGAATGCGATCCTCAAGGAACAGGACCTCGCCGCCTCCGGCCTGGTGAATCCGGCCGACCCCCAGACCGCCCGGCAGTTCGAACTGGCCGGCGTCAAGTACGTTGCGACCGTCTCCATCGACAACTTCCAGGACATCACCGCTCGAGCGAAGCTCGAAGGCCAGTTCGGATCCACCGACGCCGAACGACGCACCATCCAGCTGCAGGCGGTCGTGAGGATCTACGACACCACGACCGGCACCATGCTGGGGGCCACCAACGTGCGGCTCGACAAGTCGACGGTCAACGAGATCCTGCCCGGTGCCACCGAGCAGGGACGCAAGACCAACATGCTCCTTGGCGATGTGACCACGATGTTCGCCCGGCAGGCCGCCAACGCGATCACCAACACGCTGAGTCCCCCCCGGGTGATGGCCTACACCATGGGCGTGATCACCTTCAACCGCACCGCTGCGAGCGGTGTGCAGTCGGGAGAGGTCTGGGAAGTCTTCGCACCCGGCGAGGAACTGATCGATCCGGACACCGGCGAATCCCTCGGCGCCGAGGAGATCAGCATCGGCTGGGCCCGCGTCACCGATGCGGGCGAGAAGTTCTCCAAGGCGAGAGTCATCGAGGACTACGGCATCGAGAAGGGCAGCATCATGCGGCCGAGCCTCGGCGGACTGCCCGATCACGTCGATCCCGACGGCCGCCCCACCGGTTCGGCCCCTCGAAGCGGCGGCAGCACCAGAGCCGCCGGAACGCCCCCCCGCGACCGCGGCGGTGACCGGACGGATCGCGGCGTCCGGAACGCAACCGGAACCGATGCCCCTGCCGCCATGCGCAAGATGGCCATCTTCGTACGCAACAACGCATCGAACGTCTCCGACGACACGGTCAGGATGCTCGAGGACCAGGTGACGTCGCAGCTGAACGGATCGGGCGTCGAACTCATCAGTCGATCGATCGTGCTCAACGCCGTCAGCGACATGGCCGGCTCCGGCGCCAATCGCGGCACCGGCGATCCGATGAACACCGCGGCCGAACGTCTGCTCTCGGACGAGGCCTCGGCGAGCAGCCTTGCCTCGACCCTCGGGGCCGACGGGCTCCTCGTGGTCTCCATCGCCAGCTACGACACCGACACCCGCGAGTTCAGGGACGACGACCTGGGCGTCGATCGCGTGACGACCTTCTACATGCTGGACGTCGCCTGGAGCCTGCTCGGTTCCGACGGCGGCACGCTTGCATCGGACATGGCCAGCGCCCGCACCGGCATCCAGCAGTCCGAAACGCTCCGTCGCGACTACGACCCCTTGAACCAGTTGATGAAGGACGACGCCCGCCTGATCGGCGACGGCGTGGCCGCCGCGATGAACTCGCAGCGACTTGCCGCCGAAGGCGGCGAGGCGGACATGGTCGAGGTCGACATCTCGATCGTGCTGGCCGATCTGAGCATTCCCGAGATCGTCGAGAACGAGAACGGCGACTGGGTGGTGACCGCCAACCAGTACCGGTTGAGTCCGATGAACGCCACGGTGATGGTCGACGGCTTCATCGTCGGCTCCGCTCCGGGGCCGATCGCCATGAGCTCCGGACAGCACCGTCTGACGATCGAACGGCCGATGCTCGAGACGATCGATCGCTTCGTGGTCGCCCGCAAGGACATGTCGCTGGTGATCCCGATGCAGCTCTCCGAGGAGGGTCGCCGCCAGTGGATGGAGACCGCAGCCTTCATCGAGGGACTCAAGAACGGAGCCGTCCTCCGCGCGGTCGAACTCGAGAAGGCCCAGGGCCTCGCCGAGTTCATGCGAAACTCGCGGATCACGCTCGACACCTCCAACGTCAGGAACCTCTCGGTGGGCTCGCGTCTGCTGTGGGGCCAGCTCATCGAAGACTGATCCATGCCGCGCACCATCGTCCATCTCGCGACCGCCCTGCTCCTGTCGACGATCTTCGTCTCGATGGGATGCCAGAGCGCGTATCGATCGGACGCCAAGGTGCTCACGCGGCACTGGGACCGGGGCGACTACTCCGGCGCGGCCCGGTCGGGAACCACCGCCGCGACCGCGAACCGCAACGACGACATCGATCGCGTCGTCTACAACCTCGAGGCCGGCCGCACCGCCCAGGCCGCCGGCGACATCGAGACGAGCATCACGTTCTACGACCTCGCGTACCAGGACGTGCGTCCGTATCTGGACACCGACGCCGAGGACACCGTCTCGGAGGCCGTGGTCACCACCGCGGTCAACCAGACGATGGCCACCTATCGCGGGACGCCCAACGAGCGGATCCTCATGAGCACCCTCCAGGCGCTCAACTACATGGAACTCGACGACATGGAGTCGGCGCGGATCGAACTGAACCGAGCCCACGACTGGCAGCAGGACGCCGAACGCCGCTACGCCAAGGAGATCGAGCGCGAGCAGCAGGCTGCCCGTGAAGAGGCCGAGGAGGAGGAGGTCGAACTCGACGACGACCGCGGAAACGCACTGCCCTCGAGCGTCGCGTCCCACTACGCATACCTGCAGGATCTCCGCGGCTACGGCGCCTACCGGAACCCGTTCCCGAGTCACCTCCGGGGCATCTTCCTGCTGGCCCGCGGCGCCGATGTCGGCGACCTGGCCAACGCCCGGACCGATCTGAACGAGGTCGCCGGCATGTCCCCGGACGCCATGCCCATGCTGGAGGCCGATCTGGCCCTGGCCGACCGCCCCCCCAACACCGCGATGCCCCCGATCACCTGGATCTACTTCCTGCCCGGTCGTTCTCCTCACAAGGAGGAGTTGCGGCTCGACATCCCGATCCCGGTCGGCAAGGTCAACTACGTCTCGGCCGCGTTCCCGCGTCTGGTGCACAACCGGAACCACCACGAGACGCTGCAGGTCCAGGGCAGCGACATCGAGACGGTCACCACCCTCGAGATCGCCGACAACGACCGCATCGTCGCCAGCGAGTTCAACGAACGCCTGCCGACCATCGTCACCCAGGAGATCGTCTCGTCGGCCGGCAAGGCCGCGGCGACCTGGGCGCTGAGCGAGTCGGCCGGCTCCTACGGCCAGATCGCCGGCATCATCTACCAGGCCGCGTCGACCTCGGCCGACACCCGATCGTGGCGGACCATGCCCGCGGCCATCGAGGTCGCCAGGGTCCCCCCCCCCGCCGACGGCACGCTCGATCTGGTGGTGGACGGCCGCGACCTGGGCCAGGCCCGGGTGACGCCCGGCGAATGCAACATCCTCATCGTGACGCACCCGTCGGTCAACGCGACCAGTGCGTCGATCATGAACATCCAGTTGACCGGAGAACGAACCCAATGGACGGAAGAAGAAGCAGAACCTTCGTCAACGCCGCCGGCATCCTGATGCTGACGACCCTGCTGGCCGGCTGCGGCTCGGTCAACACGGTCAGCACCCGAACCGCCCCGGCCGAGGACAGCCTGTCGCACGTCAACGTGCAGGTCAACGACGTCCTGACGGACATCTTCCTGCACAGCACCGACGTCAGGATGTTCCGGACCCGCGGCGGGCCCTACGAGGCCCAGGTCGACGTGGCCAACGACGGGTTCACCCAGCGCAACTTCGCCTACCGGTTCAGCTGGCTCTCCCCGGCCGGCAACGTCGTTCCGTCGCAGATGTCGACCTGGAAGTCGGCCTCGATCCCCTCCGGCGGCGCAAGCACCATCCGATCCATCGCTCCCAACGAAACCGCATCCGATTTCCGCCTGGAGATCCGCCGATCCGACTGAGGATCATGAAGGAGAAGACCATGAAGCGCACCCCCCTCTTTACCGGCACCCTCATCGCATTCGCACTCCTGCTGGGAGCCTGCGGACAGAAGGCCAGATACATCGAGACCGGCGGCACCGAATCGGTCGTCAGTGTCGGCGAGGTCGACATCCAGGACATCCAGGTCGCCGCCTCGGGCATGCTCGAGTCGCTGCTGGAGACGGGCATTCTCAAGCGCGCCCCGCATGAACCGGCCAGACTGGTGCTGGACCGGGTCGTCAACGACACCAGCAGCCGCTTCGACGTCGGTGAACTGCTGTACCGGATGCGAGAGCAGCTCGTGAACTCCGGTCAGGCGGAAGTGATCACGACGTGGGGCGACAACCCCGAATCGAAGGAGGCCCAGGGCATCGCCAAGCGCGAGGCGTTCCTCAACGGAACCACCGGCCAGGCCTCGGCCGAACCCGACTTCACCCTCACCGGCAAGGTGACCCAGATCAAGCGGTCCGCGGGCAACGTCCGTCAGACCACCTACACCTTCCGGCTGACGCTCACCAACGTCAACACCGGCCGCGAGGCGTGGACCAAGACGGTCGACATGACCAAGCAGGGAACCAAGTCCGGCGTCGGTTTCTGAGTCACCGTTCCAGCAGCATCTTCGACGAGGGCATCGCGAACGCGGTGCCCTCGTTTCGCATGGACTCAGCCGATGATCCGCCGCTTCTGCTGCAGGTAGTCCCACAGCACGAACCGGTCCAGATCCTCGCCCGCGGTGAAGAACACCCGTCCGCGGGTGCATTCGGCGAGCCGATGGGCGAAGGCGATGTCCTCGGAGTTCTGGCTCCAGCTGGGCACCAGGAAGATGTTGATCGTGATGTCCTCGCGTGCGCAGAGGTTGGCCTCGCGCATCGTCGCCTCCTCGGTCAGCGGATCGGGCGGGTACAGCAGGAAGAGCTCCTCGCCCTCGTAGTGCGCGGTGGGCAGCCCGTCGGTGATCAGCATGATCTGCCGGTTGGGCGTGTCCTGCGCCGAGAGCAGTCGCCGCGACATGGCCAGCGACGCCTGGATGTTCGTGAAGTGCGGATGCACCATCATCTCCGACACCTCGGGGTCCGACATGTCGATGCGGAGCCGGACCCACGGGTCGTGGATGGTGACCGGCTTGGGCATCATCCCGGGCAGCTCCGACACGTGCCGCTGCCTGGCGAAGCTGTACATCTCGATCAGCGACAGATGGTCACCGGGATACTCCCGGCGGATCAGACCGTCGAGCGCAAGGGCCATCTTCTTGCAGGCGATGTACTGGCCGCCGTGACGCATCGACCCGGACATGTCCATGATCAGTGCGCTGGCCGCCTTGGGGTTGTTCCGCGTCTGGTGGATCTCGATGTCGTCGGATCGGACCTGGAAGCCGCCGTCCCGGCCGCGGCTTCTGATGGCGGCATTGACGAGCGTCTGCGGCAGGTTGAGGTTCGCCCCGGAATCGCCGAACTCGTACGGGCGGGTCCGTTCCATCTCGACCGCGCCGTCGCCCGCGATCGGACCGGTGTGCCGACCGGATCGCGACGCGTCCAGTTCGCTGAAGATCTCCTCCAGCAGCGTCCCCTGCACCGAACGAAGCGCCTTGGGACCGAGCTGGTAGCCGTCGGCGGTCTTCTCGAGTCCGGCCGCTTCGGCCTGCTGGCGGACCAGTTCGCGAATGGTGGACTCCATCTCCCGGAGCTGGTCGATCTCGGCGTCCTCGACGAACTCCCGCAGCGCATCCATGTCGATGATGCCGATCTGCGCCGTCTCCCGGGCCCGGCGGAGTTCCTTGAGCAGGCGATCGATCGTCTCCAGCTCGTCCTTGATCTCGAGGGCCTCCTCCGGAGTGGTCGACTCCCTTCCGGTGAAGTCGTAGCGGTTGTCGAGCTGCTCGATCTGCAGCCGGTCGGTCAGTGCGCCGATGATCCGCATGAGCCGGCCGGCCATGGTGCCGCCCTGCCGCTCGACCCGGTACCAGAGCTCCTCGAGCTTGGGCACCGACTGCATGCGGGCGAGAAACTCGAGCTGCTCCTGGAGATCGGGAGGTGATTCGTCGTGCAGGACCGCGAACGCGTCGGTGAAGACGGATCGGGCCTCGGTCATCGCCGAGTCGACTTCGTAGGTCGCGAGGATGATCCGCCTTCGCTCCTCGAGCATCGCGATCAGCGAGTCGATGCTCGGGCCCAGGCCGGCGATCTGCGAAGGATCGAGCTTGATGGCGTTGGCCAGCTGCTCCTCGGTCAACGGCTGCCGGTTGCCGTGGTGAAGCAGATGCTCGAACGCCGCATCGGCCATGCCGCTTTCCTGCGGGGCGCGCGGCGGCGGAAACTGCTCGGGGTCGTACCCGAGGTAGCTGTGGACGACGCCTCCGGGGCGATCGGAACCACCGGCATCAGAGGACATACTGCACCTTGCCGTGGGTCTCGCCGCGGCTGATGCGATCGGTGGCCCACAGTCCGGCGAGCACGAACTCGACGCAGCTGGCCCGAACCGCGATGTCCTCGGCCGGATTGACCTCGAAGGCCTTGTGCCAGGCCGGGGGCACCTGCTTCAGCAGTTCGGCGTAGTGCGAACTCGGAAGCATGTCCCCCACTTCGATCCGGATGCCCTTGGCGAAGAGTTCGGAGATCTCCTCGAGACCGTGTTCGTCGACGTACTCGTTGAAGACGTGCGAGATCGCCTCGGCCAGAATCGCATCGAGCACCTGGGCTTCGGTCATCTGGTGGGTGCCCATCATGTCGAGTTCGAGCTTGCCGATGGCCGAGCCGTGGAAATGCGCAAGGTCGCTGATGCGGGGGATCGCCGGAGTCGGCTCGCCTTCCTGGGCGAGGAGGATCGCCCGCCGGCGTGCGCTGGAGATCATGGTCTTGTAGTTGGCGATGCTGAACCGGGCGGAGACGCCGGAATCCTGGTCGACCCACTTGCTGCGGCGGGCCTGCAGCGACATCTGCTCGACGATCTCGGCCATGAACCGCGGCACCCGGACGGGGAAGTCGTGATCCAGGTCGGCGATGCCGTCCTCGACCGCCTGCTCGTGGGTGATCTGCATGCCGAGTTCGCGTTCACGCGGGTAGTGCGTCACGACGGTCGTGCCGATGCGGTCCTTGAGCTGGGGAATGACCTTGCCGGAACGGTTGTAGGTCGAGGGGTTCGCGCTGAAGAGCACGCACACGTCGATGTCGAACGACACCGGGTAGCCGCGGATCTGCACGTCGCGTTCCTCGAGGATGTTGAAGAGGCCGACCTGCACCAGATCATCGAGGTCGGGAAGTTCGTTCATCGCGAAGATGCCCCGGTGCATGCGGGGAATGAGTCCGAAGCTGAGCGACGCCTCGGTGTTCAGACCGGCGCCGGCCGAAAGCACCTTGGCGGGATCGATCTCGCCGATCAGGTCGGCGAACTTCGTGCCGGGAGCGAGCCGCTCCGCGTAGCGGTCGTTTCGATGCCACCAGGCGATGGGCACGTCGGATTCGTCGTGGTCGGCGATCATCGCCTTGCCGGGACCGGTGATCGGATCGAACGGATCCTCATGGACCGGACAGTCGGGCAGATCGAGATAGGGAACCCACTCGTCGAGGAACTCGACGAGGCAACGCATGAGCCGACTCTTGGCCTGCCCCTTCTCACCCAGAAACAGCAGATCGTGCCCGGCGAGAATGCCGTTGACGATCTCGGGAATCACGGTGTCCTCGTAGCCGAGGATTCCGGGAAAGAGCGTGCGATGCTCCTTGAGGGCAGCGACGAGGTTGTGCTGCAGTTCGGATTTGACGCTTCGGCTGCGCCAGCCCGATTCACGGAGCTCGGCCAGGGTGGCGGGTCGGGACTGGGTCATGGTGTGCGGCATGATGATTGGACCTTCCTTTGAATCTGGTACCAGATAGTAGGACCATGGATTTGAAAAAGTGCTCTCCGATGCCCCGGATTTGATATCCAGTGGCGATCCCGGATCGCCTTTTTCATGGAATCGGACCGCGATTTCGAGGACAATCGAGTTGTCTGGAGAATCGCGGCGCACGAAGCCGGCCGCCGCCGCTCTCTTTGTGGAGGCCCCGAAGGAGGGCCCGATACAGGACCAGATGAGAGACCTCGCCATGAAACCCCTCACGACCACCGTTGCCGGAAGCCTGCTCGCCCTCGCCGGGGCCGGATACACCCTGGCCGATTCGACGCCTGTCCCCCACTGGACGGTGAACACGCTTTCAGAGGACGACTACAACGACTTCAAGGTCACCGCGCTCAACGGCGACGGTCTGATGTGCGGCTACGCGAGCGTGCCGGGTGAATCGTGGTCGGTCCAGAAGGGTTTCATCACCGACGGGACAACCCACACCTTCTTCGAGACCGGAGAGGCCCAGTACTACCCGATGGTGATCAACGACGCCGGCGTCGCCGCCGGCTACAGCAACGGCAGCGAGCAGCTTGTCCGCTTCGAGATCGTCGACGGGGTTCCGACCTTCACCGACCTCGGAGACCTGGGATCGGGCGGCTTCACCCCACAGATCCTGAAGATCAACGAGGCCGGCATGATCACCGGTCGGGTCCCCCAGGGCTCGGGCGTGTACCGGGCCTTTCAGTGGGCCCCCGAATCCGGCCTGCTTGATGTCATGACCGGAACCGGCGTCGAAGTGAGGGACATGAACGAGGCCGGCGAGATCGTCGGCACCACGCCCGAGGGGGCGTTCCACTGGTTCGAAGGTGAGCTGCAGCTGCTTCCCGGGGATGACGCCCTGTCGATCGACGATGCGGGCCGAGTCGTCCTCCAAACAGCGTCCGAATCGGAAACCTCGTTTCATCAGTACGAACTCGCCGGTGGCGGACTTCAGGAGATCTTCACGATCGACAGCGACCTGCATAGCGAAACGCAGCTGATGACCAACGACGCCGGACAGGCCCTGGTCATCTGGCACATCGCCGACCCGGATGATCCCTTTGAAACCGAGCCCCGGATGGCCAACTGGCACGCCGAGACCGGCCTCGAGCAGATCGAACTGCCTTCGAGTCTGCTGCAGCTTTCCTGCTTCGGCTTCAACGGTTCGGGCATGGGACTCTTCGTCGGGCTCGATGTCGAATACAACTGGCAGCTCTTCTTCTCACGCGGTCTTCACAACAACGGGGCGTTCACGGACCTGTCGCACCGCGTCTTCGACCTGTGCGATCAGGATCTCTACTCGGTCGTGGGCATCAACGACGCGGGCCAGATCGCCCTGCAGCTGGATGTCGACTTCAACCTCGAACACAGCGCCCTGCTGGACATGGCCCGCCCGGGCGACGTCGACGGCGACGGCTCCGTGGGCGTGAACGACCTGCTGGGAGTGATCGCGGCCTGGAACGAGCAGCACACCGACGACTGCGGCCAGGCGACGATGCCGGACCTCGACGGCGACCGGCTGGTGAACGTCAACGACCTGCTGATCTGCATCGGGGACTGGGACTGATCCCACCCCCCCTGCCATCAGCTTCTGGCGAGGGTACCGCTCAGGCGGTACCCTCGTCTGCATGAAGAAGTACCTGCTGATCGTTCTCGCCCTCTTCGTGATCGCTGTCATCCTCAGCCTGGCGTCATGCACCGTGTCGTATCCGAATCGGAATCCAGTCGGCGAAACCTTCCCCGTGGTCTCGGGCAAGTCGCTGCACGACGACGTGGTGGATCTGCCGGCGGCCGTCTCGGGCGCTCCGGCCATTCTCATGGTCGGCTACGAGCAGAACACGCAGTTCGATCTTGATCGCTGGACGATCGGGTTC
>MDTG01188692.1_pt1 | contig 32466 bp, 23 predicted proteins | sample 811421 | NCBI WGS metagenome assembly MDTG01 (sample SAMN05326645, study PRJNA326480) | marine metagenome | isolation source: seawater | place: Pacific Ocean: South East | collected 2011
AGGGCTAGCGAAGCGCCCAGGGCCAGCCGTAGCCGCGCGGCGCTGAGGCCGGGCGCGTCGCGGGCCGCGGCCAGGTCCGCCCCCAGGGCGCCCGCGTCCGGGTAACGCTCGGCGCGCTCCTTGGCGCAGGCCCGCCGTACGATCCGATCCAGGCGCGCGGGGAGATCGGGGACATCGCTGCTGGGGCGGGGGTGGACGCCGCTCAGGATCCGGCGGATCAAGACCGGCGTCGAGTCGTCCGGGTCGAGGGCGGGCGAGCCGGTCAAGAGCTCGTGCAGGATCAGGCCGAGGGCGTAGACGTCGCTGCGCGGGTCGGGCTCGGCGCCGCTGACCTGCTCGGGGGCCATGTAGACGACCGTGCCCACCAGGGCCCCGGTCCTGGTCAGGCGCTCGTCGCTGTGGGGGTCGATCGCGAGGCCGAAGTCGATCAGGACCGGCTCCCCCGCCGCGCTGACCATCACGTTGGCCGGCTTGAGGTCGCGGTGGATCAGGCCGATCTCGTGCAGCGCGCCGACCCCGCGGCAGAGGCCCAGGCAGAGGTCGATCGCCCGCCGCCAGGGCAGCGGCCCCGCCTCGATCAGCTCGTTCAGCGGCTGGCCCTCGATCAGGTCCATGGCGAAGTAGGCCGCGCCGCCCTCGACGCCGCCCTCGTGGATCGCGATCACGTTGGGGTGGCGGACCCGAGCCAAATGCTCGATCTCCCGCTCGAAGCGACGCGCGCCCGCTTCGCTCGTCCCCTGGCGAACCTTGAGCGCGCGGATCGTCCCCAGCTCCTGGTGGCGCGCGCGAAACACCGCGCCCATCCCGCCTTGCCCGATCGGCTCGAGCAGCTCGTAGCCGCCGAGGGTTCGCGCAGAGCGTCGGCGCCCCGAAGCGGAGGGGTCGGCGGGGTTCGAGCCAGGAGGTTGCAGCAGAGGACTCCCGCGGGCGGGTCAGGGCGTGGAGGGCGTCGTATCTTCACCCGCGCTCGCCCCGAACACGAGGAGCCCATGACCCGCCAGATCCCTGGACCCTACGAAGCGGCCGAGATGCAGCGCTTCCTCGACACCTTCCTCTACACCGAGGAGGCCTTCTTCGTGGACGAGGTCACGCGCCTCGACGCCGAGGCCAAGGAGGTCGAGGCGCGCCTCGACACGACCCGCGAGCTGCCGCTGACCCGGCTCCAGCGCACCGACGAGCGCCACCCGGGCCACGTCTCGGCGCCCGAGCTGATCCAGCTCACGGGCAACCTCGGCTGCCTGCACGCCTGGTTCTTCTACGGCGTGCGCTGGGACGAGGGCTGGGCGGGCTTCGGCAACCGGATCTGGCGGGCCGACTTCAAGACCCTGGCCCGGATCGGCCCGCCGCTGCTGCTCCACTCGCGCGAGACCAGGACCCGCGTCGGCCCGCAGCGGATCGTGATCCGCTACGAGTTCCGCTTCACCCAGGAGGACGCGCTGGTCTACCTGGGCGACCAGACGGCGATCTTCGTGCGGGACAAGGCGCTCGAGTAGCGCTGGAGGCTGGGCTCCCAAACGTGCCCGTGCCCGTCTGACCGTCCCACACATTTTCATGAGGCCCGGGCACGTCCGGGCACGGCAGGGCGTCCCACTCAGCTCGTGCCACACGCTCGCGGGGCGAGGGCGTCCAGACGTGGCGCTATAGAAGGAATGCAGGAATCAAGGAAGGACAGGAAGGCTGCGGCTGCCGGGAATGCGAAAGCAGTCTCTCGAGATGCGCTGGCTGCGCTTCGCTCCTCGATGCCGGGATCGCAGATCTCGCCGAATTCCTCTCCTTCCTCATTTCGTGCTTTCCTTCTCTTGCGCCCCGTCAAGCCGCCTCCGACCGTCCTTTCGCCGCTCGGAGGCCAGGCCCGAGAAGTATGGAGTGGTCAGCCGTGCCCTTGCCCGTGCCCAGAGAGCGAGGGAAGGAGGAGCTGTCGCAGTCGGCGACAGCTCCTCGGTGACCGTCTGATTCGGGCACGGGCACGGGCAAGAACCGTGCTGGCTCTCGCTCGGGACCTGGGAACTAGGCCTTGGGCGCGAACACGATCGAGGCCGAGTTGACGCAGTGGCGCACGTTCTTCTCGGTCAGGTGCTCACCCACGAACACGTGCCCGAGGTGCCCGTCGCAGCCGCGGCAGCGGATCTCGGTCCGCAGCATGCCGTGCGAGCGGTCCTCGATCCGCGTGATCGCGTTGGGGACCTCGTCGTCGAAGGCCGGCCAGCCGCAGCCCGAGTGGAACTTGTGCTCGCTCGAGTAGAGGTGCAGCCCGCAGCCCGCGCAGTGGTAGTCCCCGGGCGCGTCGTGGTTGGTCAGGGGCCCGGTCCCGCGCATTTCGGTCCCGCTCTCGCGCAGGATCCGGTATTCCTCGGGGCTCAGGCGCGCGCGCCACTCCTCGTCGCTGAGGGTCACCTTGCCCTCGGCGTCGCGGGGCAGGTCGGCGAAGCGGCTCAGCACGTCGGTCGTCATGGGTCCTCCTCTGCGGGCGACCACGTTCGCAGCGCGGGCCGCCCTCCTCAATCCCAGGCGCTGTAGTCCGCTCAACCGGAGCGGTTACGCGCCTCCCAGCGCTCGCGCGCCTTGGCCGCCTCCTCGTCGCGGTCCTTGGGCGCGGCCTTGGTCTCGAGCCCCTCGAGCAGCCGCGTCGCCGCGTCGGTCACCTCGGCGACGGCGGCGGCGAACACGGCCTCGTTGGCCTGCGAGGGCTGCCGCATGCCGCTCAGCTTGCGCACGAACTGCAGCGAGGCGGCCTCGATCTCCTCGGGCGTCGCGGGCGGGTCGAAGTTGAACAGGGTCTTGATCGAACGGCACATGGAGGGGCTCCTGGTCAGCAGTCCGCCAGCATACGCAGCCGCTCGTCACGTCGCGGCGCGCTGGGCTGGCGACTAACGTGAAGGGCATGAACACGCTCGCCCAGCTCGACGACGACCCGGTCGTGCAGCGCCTGCTGCCGATCCTCCGCCAGCCGACGGGGACCACCAAGGGCGGCTGGCCCTACCTGGAGCGCGCCGCCTGGGAGGCCTTTCGCGACCGGGTTCCGCACCTCTTCGCCGAGGGGCTCGAGGTGCTGCGAGCGGTGAAGCGGATCGGCGCGGCGCTCGAAGGCGACGAGAGCGCGGAGGCCGAGAACCTGCGCCGCGCGGGCAAGGTCGCGCGGCAGGTGGTGCGGACCGCCGCGATCACGGCCCCGCCGGACCTGTGGCTGCTGCGCCACGTACTCGGCTTCCTCGCCGAGCTGGGGCTCAACGAGCGCCTGCTGGCCGGCGAGGCGATCTACCCCGCCAGCTGCCGGGTCCGCGTGGACGGGGTCGAGCGCGAGCTCGACGCCCAGGAGCTCGAGACCGACTTCAACCTGCTCCTCTCGCGCGGCGTGGTCGAGCAATACGACGAGAGCTACCGCCTGGCGGGTCACCCCCGTGCGCGCCTGCTGCTGGAGTCGATCCAGCCGATCCCGGCCGGGCGCCCGATCCCGATCACCCCGCTCTGGCGGCGGCTCTTCGCGGGCGAGGAGCTCGACCCGGGCGAGCTGGAGGTGCTGCTCGACCTGGCGTTTACGACCCCGCGCCCCGTCCAGCACGGCGCGCCCAACCACTGGCTGGCCAGCCCCGACGAGGTCCGGCTCGGCTACCGGCTCGTGCCCCTGGTGCTCGGGCTGCGCGCGGCGGAGCGGACGAGCGAGCTGAAGGCCGGCGCCAAGATCCGCCCCAGCGCCTGGAGCCAGATCCACCCCCTCCCCGCCGCGGGCGCGCTCGAGATCCTCAGCGCGGCGGGCTGGACCGCGCGAGCCGGCGAGCACTACTCGATCACGCCGCTGGGCGCGCGCGGCTTCGCGCGAGGGCCGGGGCCCTTCGGGATCATTGAGACCTACCACGCCTACATGGCGGCCGGCGCGCGGATCCTGCTCGAGGGGCGCGGCGGGGTGTGGGTCTCGCGCGGCGAGAACGTGGGCGCCAGCCAGGACGCCAACCGCAAGACCTTCGAGCTGGCCAACGACACCCTCGACCGGCTCTGCGCCGACACGGGCTTCGAGTATCAGGTGTTCGTCGAGCACGCGATCGGGCGCGGCGAGGCCACCCGCCAGCGCTTCGAGCGGGCCGGCGCCGCGCTCCGCTACGTGGGCGCCGACCTCGAGGAGGCCTCGCTCGAGGCGGCCCGCGCCGAGCAGGCCAGCGGCCAGCTGCCCGAGAACATGCTCTTCGTGCAGGCCGACATTGGCCGCCCCGACCAGCTCCTCGAGCGGCTGAAGGAGGCCGGCCTCGAGAGCGAGGGCGCCGTGATGCTTGTCGGCAACGGCTTCCACGAGGTCCGCGACCAGGACGACGAGCGGATGGCCGAGGTGTTCCGCGGCTACGAGCAGGCGGGGATCCTGCTCTTCTTCACTGAGGAGAACGCGCTCTCGATCGACGACCTGCGCGCCACCGCCTGGAACACGTATCACGCCGGCTTCAAGTACGTGCACGAGAAGAGCGGCCAGGGCCTGCGCCCCGCCGACCCGCGCCCGCCCGTCCGCCTCGGTCGCCCGCTCCGCGCCGCCTGGAGCGAGTGCGCGAGCCGCGCCGGCTACCGGCGCGCGGACGCCTACTGCTCGCGCACCCGCACGATCTACCCCTACACGCCGCCGAGCGGGCACAACCCCTCGATCAGCGTCAACCACGTGTTCGTGCCGGGCCGAATCGCCGACCGGCTGGGGCTGTGAGCGGGGACCCTCGAGTTGGCGAGGTCCTGACCGGGCCCTAGCCTTCGCCGCCAGGGCCCTGGCTCGTTAGGCTGCAGCCATGGACCCAAGGGTTGCCGCCTTCCTGACCCGCCACCAGACCTCTCCCCGCGAAGAGGTCGATGCGGAGGTGGATCCCTACCGCGGGAAGTCCCCCGAGGAGACCTGGCCCGATGTGGTGGCGGTATGCCGCGCCGCCGCCCGGCTGCTGGCCGCCAACCCGGAGCGGGACCGGATCGTGGGCGAGGTCGATCCTCCTCACCCTAGCTACGCCGAGATCCTGCGTCGCCTGAGGTCGGAGCCCTCGTGACGCCGACCCCGGACCCGGCCGGGGTCGCGCTGGAGCTCGCCCGGGCCCTGGAGGCCGCCGGAATCCACGTGTTCGTGCCGGGCCGGATCGCGGACCGGCTGGGGCTGTGAGCCGTGCGCCGCGCTGACCATTAGGGCCAGCGCAGCGCGAGGGTGCACAGGGCGCCCGCCAGCGCGACCAGAACACCGAGGAGCGAAAGCACCAGCAGAGGCGAACGCTCGCGCGTCCCACCAGCGAGGACGGCTGGGGTCGGCTCCGAGGTGATCTCCTCGGCCCAGGGCTTGATCTCTCGGATCAACTCCTGTCGGCAAGACGTACAAGAGGTGACCCACTCGCTCCCCGGCGAGGCCTTGCTGAGGAAGCGAGACGCCTTCCCCTGCTCCTCGCCCAGGGAAGCGGAGCTGCGCCAGATCAGCCAGCCCCCACGAGGGCCGCTGCGGGCGCGATTCTCCAACTCGCCGCGGTGTCGGCCCGCGGGGCAGGCCTTGCGACTCCCCTGAGACGGGCGAGCCGAGACGCGCTGGTCGCACCTCAGGCACCAGACTCCAGCGGATCCGCGCCACACGCGGCCGTGGCAGCGCACGCACACGAGCGGCTCCGGGCCCTCACCCGCGAGGCTTCGGGCGCGCAGCCAGCGCGCTTCGTCGATCGGCGACCCGGTCGCCTGGAGACCCTTCTCCAGCTTGCGCAGGTAAGCGTCCACCCGTCGTTCCTTCCCAGATCCGTGTCCAGCTCAGCCCAGTCCGGCCAAGCCCAGCCGCCCTGGCGGCTGGCTAAGATCCAGGACTGAGAACGAGGTTCATGAAGTCACCGCTCGCGATCGTTGGAGTTGGCTGCCGCTTGCCGGGGGGGGTCGCCTCGCTGGCCGACCTCGAGGCGCTCCTCGCGGAGGGCCGCTCGGGGATCGTGGACGTGCCGGCCGAGCGCTGGGACAAGGACGCGCTCTACCACCCCGACTTCCGCAAGCGCGGGCACCTCCAGGCGACCCGCGGCGGCTTCCTGAGCGACGTGGCGGGCTTCGATCCGGGCTTCTTCGGGATCGCGCCCAAGGAAGCCCTCCGCATGGACCCTCAGCAGCGGCTGGTGCTCGAGACGAGCTACGAGGCCGTGGCCGACGCGGGGATCCCGCTGAGCGAGCTGGCCGGCTCGCGGACGGCTTGCTACGTGGGCTGCGGCAACCATGACTACGGCACGATCCAGACCGAGCGGGTCCAGATCGGGCCGACCAGCAACACCGGCGTCGCGGGGAGCATCGTCAGCAACCGGGTGTCCTTCCTGTTCGACCTGCGCGGCCCCAGCGCCACGGTCGACACGGCGTGCTCCTCGGCGCTGACCGCGCTGCACCTGGCCTGCGGCGCGATCTGGGACGGCAGCGCGGAGGCGGCCTTCGCGGGCGGCGTGAACCTGATCCTGCGCCCCGAGTCCTCGATCGGCTTCTCCAAGGGCGGCTACCTCTCCCCCGACGGCGAGTGCCGCGCCTTCTCGGACGACGCCAAGGGCTACGTGCGGAGCGAAGGCGCCGGGGTCGTCCTGATCCTGCCCCTCGAGCAGGCCCAGGCCCGCGGCCTGCGCGTGCACGGCGTGATCCTCTCGACGGTCCTCAACCAGGACGGCCGCACGCCCGGCATGACGATGCCCAGCCGCGCCGCGCAGGAGGCGATGCTCCGCGAGGCCTACGCCGCGGCGGGCGTCGCGCCCGACGAGGTGGTCTACGTCGAGGCCCACGGCACCGGCACCGCGATCGGCGACCCGATCGAAGCCGGCGCGATCGGCAGCGTGCTGGGCGCCCCGCGCCAGGGCGAGGCCCCGCTCTACCTGGGCTCGATCAAGACCAACGTCGGCCACCTCGAGACCGGCGCCGGCGTGGCCGGCTTGCTCAAGCTGATCCTCGTCCTCTCCCGCCGCCGCCTCTTCCCCAACCGCAATTTTCGCGCGCCCAACCCCGAGATCCCCTTCGAGGACCTCCGCCTGGTGGTCCCGACCGAGGTCCAGCCCCTCCCCGCGGAGGGCCGCCTCGTCGGCGGCGTCAACTCCTTCGGCTTCGGCGGCACCAACGGCCACCTCGTCCTGGCCAGCCCGCCTGAGGCCCGAGCGCCCGCCCCGCCCGCCGACCAGGCGGCTCCGAGCGTCTGGCTCTCCGCCCGCTCCGAGCCCGCCCTCCGCCAGTCCGCCGCCGACCTGGCCGACTGGCTCAGCGCCCGCCCCAGCCTCCCCCTCGCCCAGCTCGCCGCCGCCCTCGCTCAGCAGCGCAGCGCCTTCCCCTTCCGCCTGGCCCTGACCGGCTCCCGCGAGGAGCTGCTCGCCGGCCTGCGCGCCTTCGCCGCCGAGGAGCCCGGTCCCGCCGAGCAAGCCCGCGTCCCCGACGGGGAGGAGCCTCAACCCGTCGTGGCCGTGTTCAGCGGGCAGGGCCCGCAGTGGTTCGCCATGGGCCGCGAGCTCCTGGCCACCGACCCCCGCTTCGCCGCCCGCGTGCGCGAGGTCGAGGCCGAGCTCTCGCGCCTGGGCTGGCTGCCGGAGAGCTCGCTCACCGCCGAGCTCGCCAAGGACGAGGCCAGCAGCCGGATCGGCGAGACCGAGATCGCGCAGCCCGCGCTCTACGCGCTCCAGCTCGGCCTGCTGGCCGTGCTCGAGGCGCACCGGGTCCAGATCGCGGCCGCCGTGGGCCACAGCATTGGTGAGCTGGCCGCCGCCGTGTGCGCGGGCGCGCTGAGTTGGCAGGAGGGCTGCCGGATCGTGCTCTGCCGCAGCCGCAGCCAAGCCCTGGCCGAGGGCGCGGGGGCAATGCTGGCGCTCGGCCTCTCCCCGAGCGAGGTCGCGCCGCACCTTGCTGCCCTGCGCGAGCAGGGCCACGAGCTCGACCTGGCCGCGGTCAACGGCCCGAGCGCGATCACGGTCGCGGGCCCCCACGCGGCGGTCGAGGCTCTCGCCGCGCGCCTGGAGGAGGGGACCTTCGCGCGCCGGCTCGAGGTCAGCGTGCCCTTCCACTGCGCGCTGATGGACCCGGTCGAGGCGCCCTTCCGCGAGGCCCTGGGCGAGGTCGAGCGCGCCGCGACCCGGCTGCCCTTCGTCTCGACCGTGACCGGGGCCGAGCTCGCGGGCGAAGCGCTCGACGTCGACTACTGGTGGCGCAACATTCGCGCGCCGGTCCGCTTCTTCCCCGCCGTCGAGGCGCTGCTGGCCCAGGGCCACACGCGCTTCCTCGAGGTCGGCCCGCACCCGGTCCTGCGCCGCGGCGTGCGCGAGGGCCTGCGCGCGCGCGGCGCGGCGGGCCACGTGATCCCGACCCTCGTCCGCGGCGAGCCCGAGCAAGCCGCCCTGGCGCTCGCGATCGGGCGGTTCTTCCTGGCCAACGTGCCCTGCCGCCCGCTCCCGAGCGAGCTCCGCCCGCCGATCCTCGACCTGCCGCCCTACCCCTTCCAGCGCCGCCCCTACTGGCTCGAGACGCCCCAGGCCGCCGCCGAGCGCAAGCGCGGCGTGGCGCACCCCACGGTCGGCTGGCCCGAGCGCTCGGCCGTCTCGCCGCGCCGCTTCACGGCTCCCCTGCGCGTCGACCCGGTCGAGGAGCGCTACCTCGACGACCACAAGGTCCAGGGCCTGATCGTGCTCCCGGGCGCAGGCCAGCTCGAGGCCTGCCACTCGGCGGGGGTCCTGGCCTGGGGCAGCGACGAGCACTGGCTCGAGGACGTGGTCCTGCGGATGCCCATGTCGCTGCCGCCCGAGGGGGACCCGCCCGAGTTCCGCTTCGAGGTCTACAGCGACGAGGGCCACTTCGAGATCGCCTCGCGCCCGCCCGGCGAGGCCGACGCCTGGACGCTCCACACCCGCGGGCGGATCAACCCGATCGACCCCTTCCCGGCCCGCGAACTGGACCTGGCCGCGATCCGCGCGCTGGAGTGGCGCGAGCTGGAGCCGGCCCGCTTCTACGCGGGCATGGCCGAGACGGGGCTCGTGCTCGGCGAGGCCTTCCAGGGCGTGGTCGAGCTCTACGTGCGCGAGGAGAGCGGCGAGGTGCTGACCAAGGTCGTCCCGCCCGCGCCCCTCGAGCACGAGCTGACCCGCTTCGCCTTCCACCCGGCCCTGCTGGACGCGGTGTTCCAGGGCTCCTCGCTGGCCAGCTTCCGCCAGGCGCGCCACGGGCTCTTCCTGCCGCACCGGGCCGGCAAGATGAAGTTCCATCGCCGGCCCGAGGGCGAGCCGCTCTGGGTCTACTCCCAGCTCGTGCGCCCCGGCGAGGGCGAGGTGACCCTCGACCTGTTCGCGCTGGACGAGCAGGGGAACACCGTCGTCGAGCTGCACGGCTTCGTGCTCAAGCTCGTGGCGGGCTCGGCCCTGGCCCGCGAGTCGCTCCGCGAGCGGCCCTACTACCGGCTGACCTGGGAGCCGGCCCCCGAGCCGAGCGCGACGACGCCGGCCGGGACCTGGGTCGTGCTCGACGAGGGCGGCCCCGTGGGCGAAGCCCTCCGCGCGCGCCTCAGCGAGGCCGGCGCGCGGGTCCTCGCCTGGCGCCCCGAGGAGGTCGCCGTCGGCGAGGAGGCCGCCGCGCTGGAGGCCCTCGGCGACGAGCCCTGCGCGGGGCTGGTCCACCTGTGGTCGCTGGCGCCCGCCGCCCACGACCCCGAGCAGGCGCTCGCGCGCGGGCCTGCGGCCCTGGTCGGCTGGGTGGCCGAGCTCGGCCGGCGCGGGGCCTGGGACTTCGCGAGCGGCCGCCCGAGCGTGCTCTGCGTCACCGCCGATACGTGGACCGAGGTGGAGGACGAGCCCCTCCCCGCCGAGGCGCTCGCGCCCTGGGGCGCCCCGCTCTGGGGCGCGGCCCGCGTGCTCCGCAACGAGGATCCGCGCCTGCACACGACCAGCGTGGACCTGTCCTCGGCCGCGCCCGACGCCGCGGAGCTGGCGCAGCTGGTCGCCCTGCTGGGCGCCGCCGACGCGCCGACCGAGCTCCGCCTGCGCGGAGAGGAGCGCGAGCTGGGCCGGCTCTACGCGGTCGACCGCGAGCCGACCAAGCGAGTCGGAGCGCTCGAGCGTCCCTATCGGGCGGCCATGCTCCAGGTGGGCGTGCTGGACTCGGCGGCCCTGGTCGAGCGGCGGCGCGAGGCGCCGGGGCCCGGTCAGGTCGAGGTGGCGGTCCGCGCGGCGGCGCTGAACTTCAAGGACGTGGTCGTGGGCATGGGCCTGCTCGACCGCGACGCCTGGGAGGGCGGCACCTCGCGCGCCGAGCTGGGCATGGACCTGGCCGGGACCGTGATCCGGCTGGGCGAGGGCGTGACCGACCTGGCCCTGGGCGACGAGGTGCTGGGCGTGGCCTCGGGCAGCATGGCCAGCCACGTCGTCGTCGAGCGCCTGGACCTGATCCCGCGCCCCGAGGGCGTCTCCCCTGAGCTGGCGGCCTCGCTCCCGACCGTGTTCCTGACCGCGGACCTGGCCCTGAACCACCTGGCGCGGGTCCAACCCGGTGAGGTGGTCCTGATCCACGCCGCGGCGGGCGGGGTCGGCACGGCGGCGGTCCAGATCGCCCACGAGCTGGGCGCGCGCGTGATCGGCACGACCAGCAGCCAGCGCAAGCGCGACTACCTGGCCGAGCTGGGCGTGAGCACCGTGTTCGACTCGCGCTCGCCCCACTTCCGCGAGCAGGTCCTGGCCGCGACCGAGGGGCGCGGGGTCGACGTGGTCCTGAACTCGCTCTCGGGCGACGCCCTGCGCCAGGGGATCCGCTGCCTGGCGAGCTTTGGCCGCTTCGTCGAGATCGGCAAGCTGGACCTGGCTCGCAACGGCCAGCTGGGCATGGAGCCCTTCCTGCGCAACCTCAGCTACCACTGCCTGGACACCAACCGCTGGGTGGCCTCGTTCAAGGCGGACGCCAACGCGCGGATGCTCCGCCTGGCCGCCAAGGTCGCCGACGGGACCTACCGGATGCCGGTCGAGACCTTCCCGATCGCCGAGACCAGCGCGGCGCTCAAGCACCTGGCCGCGGCCAAGCACGTGGGCAAGGTCTCGGTCACCCTCCCGCGCGAGGGGCGCCTGACCCTGCACCCGGGCGAGCGCGAGCTCTTCCGCGCCGATGGGACCTATGTGGTCACGGGCGGCTGCGCGGGCTTCGGGCTCGAGGTCGCCGACTGGATCTCGCGCCAGGGCGCGGGCGCGCTGCTCCTGCTCAACCGGAGCGGGGTCCGGCCCGAGCAGGCCGCGCGGATCGCCGCGATCGAGGCGCGCGGGACGCGGGTCCTCGCCCCGCCGACCGACGGGGGCCAGCTCGCGGCGCTCACGGCGGCGCTCGAGCAGGCTCGCGCCGAGCTGCCGCCCCTGCGCGGGGTGTTCCACGCCGCGATGGTCCTCGACGACGCGCCCCTGAGCGAGCTGACGCCCGAGCGCTTCGCCCGGGTCGGGCACCCCAAGGTCCGCGGCGGCTGGAACCTGCACCAGGCCACGCGCGAGGACCCCCTCGAGCACTTCCTGGTCTTCTCCTCGATCGCGGCCGTGCTCGGCACGCCGGGCCAAGCCAACTACGCGGCGGCCAACGCCTTCCTGGCCGGGCTGGTCCGCGCGCGCCGGCGGGCGGGGCTCGTCGGCAGCGCACTGGACCTCGGGATCGTGGACGGGGCGGGGGTCGTGGCGCGCGCCAGCGCCGAGCGGCGCGAGCGGATCCTGAGCCAGGGGGTGGACGCCTTCGACGTCGAGCGCGCGCTCGAGGTCCTGGGCGAGGTGCTGCGGGTCGAGCCCGTCGAGCGCCTGGCCGCGGTCGTCGACTGGGAGCGGCTGACCCTCCCGCCCGAGGGCCGCGAGACGCTCTTCTCGCCCCTGATCCGCGGCCAGGTCCGCAGCTCGGAGGGGCAGTCGCTGCTGGACCAGCTGCGCGAGACCGAGCCGGAGCAGCGGGCCGAGCAGATCGTGACCTGGGTCGGCGAGTTCCTGGCGGGGATCTCCGGGCAGGAGGCCAGCTCGATCGACGCCGGGGCCAGCCTCAGCCGGCTGGGGATCGACTCCCTGATGGCCAACCAGCTCCTGCTCTGGCTCCAGAGCAGCTTCGAGGTCGAGGTGCCCCTCGTGCGGCTGATGCAGGGCCCCACGGTCCGGGAGCTGGCCGAGGAGGTGGCCCAGCGAGCCCTGGCGGCTCCCGGTTCAAATGAGTCTCAGCCTGAGTAGGTCGCCCAAAATCGGGAGGGCAGGCCCAGGCGTGGCGTGCAATCGCCTTGAGCTCCACACAGGCCTGACCGAGCGCATTTTATGTCGCCGCAGGCGACGAGGCCCGCGCAGCGGGCCACCGAATCACTGCAAGGGTTCGGCTCGGGTTGGGTTCATGACACTGCTCGCAAAGGACTTAGGCCACTGGTCCGTGCCGTGCAATTCAGCCAGGCGTGAACCTCACCCACCTCAGCTTCGACCTGCCGACGATCCTGACCCTCGTGGTCGGCGTGTTCGCGTTCACCTTCGTCCGCTACGTCCTCTTCTCGGGCCTGTGGTACATGGTGAGCTACCACTGGCTGCGGGAGTGGTTCCAGCCGCACAAGCTGAACGCGCGCTACCCGGACGCCAAGACGATCCTGGGCGAGCTCAAGCTGGGGACCCTGAACCTGGTCAACTTCGGGATCTTCGCGGTCGTGATCCTGTGGCTGCAGGTCAAGGGCTACACCCAGGTCTACACCGAGGTCGAGCGCTTCGGCTGGGGTTACCTGGTCGCGAGCCTCGCGATCGTGTTCGTGGTCCAGGACGCCTACTTCTACTGGCTGCACCGCCTGCTCCACACGCGCTTCTTCATGAAGCACGTCCACGGCGCGCACCACCGCTTCCGCAACCCGACCCCCTTCGCGGCCTTCGCGGTGCACCCGATCGAGGGCGCGGCCGAGGTCGCCTTCCGGCCCTTGATCCTGTGCCTGCTCCCGCTGCACCCGATCGCGATCGGGATCTACGTGGTGGCGAGCTTCGTGATCAACGTGTTCGGCCACGGCGGCGTCGAGGTCCTGCCCCGCGGCTCGACCCGCGGCCTGATCACGGGCCTGTTCAACACGCCCACGCACCACTACCAGCACCACAAGTACGTGGTCAGCAACTTCTCGCTCTACTTCACCTGGTGGGACAAGCTGTGCGGCACCGAGCAGGCGGCCTACCACGAGGAGTTCGACGAGAAGGCGATCTCGCTGGACGACCTGCTCCCCGAGGCGCCCGCGCCCGCTCCCGAGCTGATCGCCTCCTGCTCGGCCAGGATCTCGCCGCTTCGCTGAGAGGCAGCTGTCGCTCATGCGAAGGCGCCTTGGCTGGGCCTGAAACCAACCTCCAAGGACGCCAAGGACGCCAAGGACGCCAAGGAGCCGCCCTCCTGGCTCCTGCGTACGCGCGAGCACTCAGCGACAGCTTTCCTTCCTTGGCGTCCTTGGCGTCCTTGGCGGTTCATTCTCCGACTCACGCAGGCGCCCCCGCAGCCGGCGACAGCCCGTGAGCAGCGCCCGCTCCGACTCCGGCGAGGCCGCCGTCCGCTGGCTGCTCGACCACGAGCGCGCCGTCCTGGTCGCCTTCGCGCTGGCCCTCCTGCTGGCGGCCGCGGGCGCCCTCAGCGCGGTCGTCCGCTTCGGCGGCGTCCCCAAGGACAACAGCCTGCGGATCTGGTTCCTCGAGGACGACCCGGCGCTGGTCCGCTACGACGAGTTCCAGGCCGAGTGGGGCAACGACGAAGCCGTCGTGATCGCGCTCTTCGACCCCGAGGGCGTGTTGCGGCGCGAGACCCTCGAGCTGGTGGCGCAGCTCTCGACCCGGCTCCAGGGGCTCGAGCGCGTGGTGCGGGTCACGAGCCTCGCGACGGTGCACTCGGTGTTCGAGGACGCCGCGGGCGAGGTCGAGGTCGCGCGCTACTTCCAGCCGCCCCTCGACGAGGCGGGCGCCGCCGCCGCGCGAGCGCGGGTGCTCTCCGACCCGATCTACCAGCGCCACCTGCTCGCGCCGGACGGCAAGTCGACCGTGCTCAGCGTCCAGCTCGAGACCAGCCGCGACTTCGATCGGCGCCGCAAGGCGATCCTGGGCGAGATCCGGACCGCGGTCAGCGAGACCCTGCGCGCCGCCGGCCGCCCCTTCGGCGGCGGCCCCGGCGGGGGCTGGGCCTGGGGCGGGATCGGCGTGATCCACGTCGCGATCAACGCCATGATCATGCAGGACACGGCGCGCTTCCTCGTGCTGACCAGCGCGCTCTTGCTCTTCGGGCTGTCGCTCGCCTTCCGGCGCGCGCTGGCGGTCGCCGCCTGCCTGCTCTCGGTCGGGGCCGCCACCGCGCTCCTGGTCGGGGCCTACTTCGGGGCCGGCTACTCGCTCAACCTCGTGACCATGGTCCTCCCGCCGCTGGTGATGGTCGTGGGCCTGACCGACTCGGTCTACTTCCTGCTCACCTTCCAGCTCGTGCGAGCCCGGACGCCTGAGCTGCCGATCCGGGAGTCCGTCGTGCGCGCGCTCGGCGCCTGCTTCTGGCCCGGGCTCTTCAACTCGGTCACGACCTCGATCGGGTTCCTGGCCTTCCTGGCGGCGCCGATGCAGGTCGTGCGCCACCTGGGCGCCTTCGCCGGGCTGGGCGTGGCCTGCGCCTTCCTCTCCTCGCTGGTGGTGTGCGCGCTCCTGCTGGAGCGCTTCCCCGAGCGGATCGCGCGGCCCCAGACCGCGAGCGAGGGCCCCCGCGACGACCTGGTCGCGCGCCTGCTCGGCTGGCTGGCCGACCTGGTCCCGCGCCGGCCGCGCCTGCTCCTGGCGGCCTCGCTCGCGGTCGCGGTCCTGGCGGGGGTCGGGATTTCACGCCTGAAGATCGACTCCTGGTCGCTGGGCTACTTCCCCCCCAGCCACGAGATCCGCCAGCACGACCAGGCGCTGCTGGACTCGATCGGGCCCTACCTGCCGCTGGAGCTGGTGCTGAAGGCGCCTGGCGAGGCGGGCGTGCGCCGGCCCGACGTGCTGGCCGGCGTCGCGAGCCTCTGCTCCGTGGTCGTGGCCGAGGAGCCCTCGGTCAGCCGCGTCACGAGCCTGCCCACGGTCGTCCAGCGCCTGACCCAGGTCCTGAGCGGCGACGAGCAGGCCGCCCTCCCGGCCGATCCCCAGGCGATCGATCAGGTGCTGACCTTCTACGACCCGCGCGCGCGCGAGGACCCGGTGTGGCTGGCCGACGCCCACTGGTCGACGACCCGCTTCCAGTTCGCGATCAAGAACGAAGGCGCCATGGCGGGGCGCGCCCTGCTGGAGCGGATCCACGCGCGCGCGCCCGCTCACCTCCCGCCCGACGTCGAGCTGATCTCGGGCGGCTACATGCCCCTCTACGCCAAGCTGGTCGAGCACCTCGTCGTCAGCCAGGTCCGCTCGATCGCGATCACGGTCGTCGTGGTGTTCTTCCTGATCGCGCTCCTGTTCCGCTCGCTCCGCTACGCGCTGCTGAGCTTCCTGCCCAACGTGCTGCCGGTGGCGCTGACCCTGGCGCTGATGGGCTTCCTCGGGATCAACCTCGACATGGCGACGGTGATGGTCGCGGCGATCTCGCTAGGGGTCGCCGTCGACGACACGATCCACTTCCTCTACGCCTTCCGGGCCGCCCACGCGCTCTCGGGCGACGCCGAGCAGGCCGTGCGCGACACGATCACGACCACCGGGCGGGCGATCCTGAGCACCTCGCTGGTCGTCGTGCTCGGCTTCCTCGTGCTCGGCTTCGCGACGATCAAGACGATCTCGCTCTTCGGGCTCCTGCTCTGCGTGACGATGCTCGCGGCGCTCGTGGCCGAGTTCCTCGTCACCCCCGCGCTGCTGCTCTCCTTCCCGCCCTCAGTCCTTCCCCAGCGCGCGGCGGTAGGGCAGGAGCAGGAGCAGCAGCCAGGGAGCGCAGAGCAGCGGTAGCCAGGCGAGCGCCGGGCGGCGCAGCTTGCGGGCGGCGTGGCTGGTCCACAGGTTGAGCCCCTGGAAGCTCTCGAAGGCGCCGGTGTCCACGACCGCGGGCGAGTCGACCCCGAAGTCGCGCAGGGGATAGCGCCCCCCCTGTCCGCGCAGCTTCTTGCTCAGGATCAGGCTGACGCCGAGCACGTCGCCGGGGAGCTCGTCGCGGACCTCGGCCGGAGCCGCCGTAAAGCGCAGGTGGTGGTATTCCTGGGTCGTCTGGAGCGCGCCGATCCCCGCCACGAGCAAGGACGCCAGGCTCAGCGCGGCCAGGCCGCGGCGCGCTGCGACGCGGTCCTGGCGGGGCCAGGCGTAGAGCGCCGGGAGCAACCACAGGGGGAGCGCCGGCACGAGCAGGCGCGGACCCCAGGACCAGCCTCCCGTGGGTGAGGACCAGCTGGCGGCGACCAGGAGGTTGAGGGCGATCAGGGCCGCGGCGAGGGCCGCCTCGCGCGGGCGGCGGCGGAAGAAGCGCGGCCAGCCCGCCAGGCCGAGGGCCAGGATCGGCGAGTAGACGAACATGCCCGCCTCGCTGGAGAGGGTCAGCAGCCACAGGTTCCGGGGCAGCGCGGAGAGCCCGAAGCCCGCGGCGCTCTGCCCGTAGCCGGTCTCGAAGGGGCTCCCGAAGCGGAGCGCGTTCATCCCGAGCACGAACACGAGCCCCAGGACCGGCCCGATCGCGAGCAGGGGGAGCTGGCGTCGGCGCGCGGGCTGGAGCGCCGCGTAGAGCAGGCCCAGGGGCAGGTAGAGCACGAACACGACCTTGCAAGCGAGCAGGGCGCCCATGGCGAGCGAGGCGCCCAGCGCGGGTCCCCGCCGGCTGGGGTCGGCGGTGAGCCCCGCGTAGGCGCCCAGGAGCAGGCAGGCCTGGAGCGCCTCGTTGAAGTCGCAGGTCGCGTAGCGCCAGAGCACCGTGCCGAGGCCCAGCAGGACCGCGAGTCCGCAGGCCTGCTCGAGCGACGCCCCCCAGCGCAGGGCCAGGAGCGCGAGCAGCGCGCAGCACAGGGCGCCCCAGGGCGCGTTCGCCAGCGAGACGAGGAAGTCGCTCACGAGGGCCGGGTCGAGGCCGGTCGCGGCGCCCGCGCCCTCGCCGAGCGCGATCAGCGGCAGGTAGAGGAGCGGCAGGGCCGGGCCGTAGCGCGAGTAGTGGCGACCGTCGGGGCCGGCCAGGGTCCCGAAGCCAGGCTCGATCGCGAGGGTGCCCTGGCGGTAGAGGGCGCGCGCGCTCTGGACCGAGAACCCGGTGTCGGCGATCTCGACGTAGCCCTTGGCCGTCAGCGCGTAGAGGCCCGCCAGCAGCAAGGTCAGCGCGAGCAGGGCCCGGCGAGCCGCCGGAGGAAGGGCGCGCTCTCCTGACCCGGCTTGGCTCTTGGACCCTCGGCTCACTCCGCGCACGATACCGGGGCCGAGCGCTTGCCGAGCCAGCCCCGTGACCTCTAAGCTGGTGCCATGCCGATCGCCAAGCGCCGCGTGCTGCTCCTCTACCCGCGCTTCCCAGAGACCTACTGGGGGCTGCAGTATTCGCTGCCGGTGATCGGGCGGAAGTCCTTCATGCCGCCCCTGGGCTTGCTGACCGTGGCGGCGCTCTGTCCAGCCGAGCGCTTCGAGTTCCGCCTGGTGGACCTCAACTGCGGGCCCCTGCGCGAGGAGGACCTGGCCTGGGCCGACGAGGTGTTCCTCTCGGCGATGATGGCCCAGAAGCGGAGCCTGCGCGAGCTCTCCGCCCGCTGCCGCGCGGCGGGCAAGCGCGTGTTCCTCGGCGGCCCGCACGCGACGGCCTCGCCCGAGGAGTGCGCGCCCCTCGCCGACGTGCTCGTGCTCGGCGAGGCCGAGACCGTCTGGGGGGAGGTCCTGGCGGACCTCGAGGCGGACAGCCTGCGCCCGCGCTACCAGAGCGAGGACAAGCCCGACCTCTCGCTCACGCCGGTCCCGCGCTTCGACCTGGTCGACGTCGCCGACTACTTCACGATCCCGATCCAGTTCTCGCGCGGCTGCCCCTTCCAGTGCGAGTTCTGCGACATCATCGTGATGTTCGGGCGCAAGCCCCGCACCAAGTCGCCGGCGCAGATCCAGGCCGAGCTGAGCGCCGTGCTCGCCACCGGCTACCGGGGGGACATCTTCTTCGTCGACGACAACTTCATCGGCAACAAGAAGAAGACCCAGGAGATCCTCGAGGCGATCCGCGCCTGGAACGAAGCGCACCAGGAGCCCTTCGAGTACACCACCGAGGCCTCGGTCGACCTGGCGCAGAAGCCTCGCCTGCTGCAGGCGATGGTCGACGCCAAGTTCCGGCGGGTGTTCCTCGGGATCGAGTCCCCCTCGGCCGCCAGCCTGGAGGAGACCAAGAAGTATCAGAACCTGCGCGCCTCGATCGAGGAGTCGGTCCTCACGATCGCGAGCGCCGGGGTCAACGTGATGGCCGGGTTCATCGTCGGCTTCGACAGCGACCCCGCCAACATCTACGACCTCCAGATCGACCTGATCCGGCGCCTGCCCGTGCCGATGGCCATGATCGCGCGCCTGGAGGCCGCCCCCGGGACCCCGCTCTACGCGCGAATGGAAGCCGAAGGGCGCCTGGTCAGCGAGCGCGAGGGCTTCGTGCCGAGCCGCGTCGGCGACTCCAACATCGAGCCCCTGGGCAGCCTGCGCGAGGTCCTGCGCGAGTACCGCCGCGTGCTGACCACGATCTACGCGCCCAAGGCCTTCTTCGCGCGCGTGTTCCTGGCCAACACGGTCGCCCCCAAGCCGCGCTCCTTCTTGGCCGGCCTGCGCGGGCTGATCGCCCAGCTGAAGATCGGGCTGAACTACTCGACCGGCCTGGGCGGCCTGTGGCGCTTCTTCGCCAGCCAGCCCGTGGCCTACCGGCGCGAGGCCATCCGGCTCTTCCTGCGCCTGCTCTTCCGCCGGCCCGACCGCCTCGGCCTCTACCTGGGCTACGTGATCCTCGGCAACCACATGCACCGCTTCACCTTCGAGAGCGCGGTGCCCCTCCTGGACGAACAGATCCGCGAGGCCGACGCCAAGGCCGCGGCGCTGGCGAGCGAGCAGCAGAGGGCCAGGCGCGCCCCGCGCAGGCTGCCCCAGCTGGCCGCCGAGTAGCCAGGGAGACCGTCGGTCCCCGCCTCTGTTTACCTCCTCTTGCTAGAACCTGTAGAGGTTGGGGAGGTCGGATGACCGAACAGAAGCTCGAAGTCGGAGCGCTCGAGGTCATGGCGCGCGGAGCGGGCTTCATCGAGAGCTTGCAGGCGATCTGCAGCCTCGTTGAAGAGCACGTCGCGCCGCCCGGCTCAGTGGCTTCAGTCATGGTCTTCGACGAAGGGCGCCTGGTCGCGCGCGCCGCGCCGAGCCTGCCCTCCTTCGTGGGCGTCGTGCTGACCCCTGGGCCTTGCTCTGGCTCTTGCGGCGCGGCCGCCGCCTCGCGGAGGCCCGAGTTCGTGTTCGACACCCTCGAGGACGATCGCTGGTCCGAGCTGCGCGACGTGGCCACGGAGACGGGCATTCGCTCCTGCTGGTCGATCCCGGTCATGAACCGCGAAGACGAGGTCGTGGCGACCTTCGCGATCTCGGGCTTCGAGCCGGGTTTGCCCTCGCCGCGACAAGAGGAGGCCCTGCGCGTGGCCTCCGCCCTGGTCCGCCTCGCGCTCGAGCGCGAGCAGGATCGAGCTCGACACGAGCGGCTCGAGCAGCAGCTCCGGGTCAGCCGCCAGCTCGAGGGCCTGGGCGTGCTCGCGGGCGGTGTCGCTCACGACTTCAACAACCTGCTCAGCGTGATCGTCGGCAACGCCGAGATGAGCCTGGAGCACGACGACATGAACCTCGTGCGCCCTCGGCTGGAGCGGATCCGCAAGGTCGCGCTCCAGGGCGGCGCCCTCTGCCGGCAGATCCTCGACTACGCGGGGCGGGAGCAGCGCGAGAGCGAGCCGGTCCGCTTCGACGAGCTGGTCGGTGAGACGGTCGACCTCTGCCGCAGTCACGCCCAGGGCCGCGCGCGGATCGAGCTGCACGCGCTCGAAGAGCTGGTGGTCGAGGGGAGCCAGACGCGGCTGCAGCAGGTCGCCCAGAACCTGATCCTCAACGCCGTCGACGCGGCGGAGCAAGGGGGCTCCGGCGTCGAGGTCCGCCTGGAGCGGACCGAGCTGACGCCCTCGGCCCTCGAGCTCTGGGACCTGGCCGGCCGCGCGGGCGAGGTCGCGCTCCTGAAGGTCCGCGACGAGGGCCCCGGCATGAGCCCGGAGGTGCGCGAGCGGATCTTCGAGCCCTTCTTCACGACCAAGCCCCAGGGGCGCGGGCTCGGCCTGGCGGCGACCCTCGGGATCCTCCATCGCCACGAGGGGTCGCTCCGCGTCGTGACCTCCCCCCAGGGCTCGACCTTCGAGGTCGCCTTGCCCCTGGCAGCCCCCTCCAGCCCCGTGGAGCAGCCGGAGCCCGAGACGCGCGCTCGAGCCGCGCGGATCCTCGTCGTCGAGGACGACCCGGGCGTGGCCGAGGTGGTCGTGCACGTGCTCGCCAAGGAGCACAGCGTCGAGCACGTCCCGGACGGCGTGACGGCCCTCGCCAAGCTCGAGGAGGGGAGCGCCTTCGACCTCTTGGTGCTCGACCTCTCGCTGCCCAAGATGGACGGGGAGGAGGTCTACCGGCGACTCCGCGCGCGAGGGATCGAGCTGCCCGTGCTGTTCTCCTCGGGCCGCGGCGACGCGCCCGCCGTGAAGGACCCCCGCACGGCGTACCTGAGCAAGCCCTACGTGGGGACCGAGCTGCGGGACCTCGTCCAGCGGCTCCTCAGCCAGGCCTAGGGATCGACCGCGCAGCCTGAGGCCCGAGGCACGTGGCGCGCCTGGGCTCCCCCCACCAGACTGGTGGGGTGAGCCAGATCGGCAAGCGGCTGGGGGCCTACGTGGTCGAGCGCGAGATCGCGCGCGGCGGGCAGGGGGTCGTGCTGGCCGCCCACCACCTGGAGACGCAGCGCCCCGTCGCGCTCAAGCTCTTGACCGGGAGCGGGGACCCCGGCGTGGGCAAGCGCTTCCAGCAGGAGGCGCGGATCCTGGCCGCCCTGGAGCACCCCAACGTGCTGCGGGTCTACGACCTCTTCGAGTGGAAGGGCCTGGCCTGCATGGTGCTCGAGCGCGTCGAGGGCCCCTCCCTCGAGGCGCTCGCCGAGCGCGCCGGCGGGACCCTGGATCCGCTGGAGGTGTGCCGACTGCTGCTCCCGCTGAGCGACGCGCTGGCGACCTGCCACCGCAAGGGCGTGATCCACCGCGACCTCAAGCCGGCGAACGTGCTGCGCGAGGAGGCCAGCGGGCGGCCGGTCCTGCTCGACTTCGGGCTCGCGCAGCGCGACCAGGCGCTGCTTCCCGACGCCTCCCTCGACCGGACGCGCCTCTCGCTGACCGGCGAGATCAAGGGGACCTTCCGCTTCATGGCGCCCGAGCAGGCCCAGCCCGGACGCGCGGGCGACACGGGACCCGCGACCGACGTCTACGGGCTGGGCGGCTTGATCCTGGCCCTGGTGGGCGGCTCGGCCCCGACGACCGGCGAGGGCCCGCCGGTCGTGATCCTGCGCCGGGTCGTCGAGGGGCCGGCCCCGGACTTGTGGTCCCTGCGTCCCGACGCCCCCGCGGCCCTGGCCGAGCTCTGTCGCCGCTGCCTGGCCAAGGACCCCGCGGCGCGGCCCAGCCTGGCCGAGGTCGCGCGCGGCCTGGCCGCGCTCCTCGAGCAGCCGGCCCCGGCCTTCGCGCTGGCCGAGGAGTTCGAGCCGCCGCCGCCCCTGCCGGGCAAGGAGCTCGCCCCGAGCGACCCCCGCCAGGTCGGCCCCTACCTGCTGGAACGCCGCCTCGGGGAGGGCGGCATGGGCGCGGTGTTCCTCGGCCGACACCGCTCGCTGGGGGCGCGCCGCGCGATCAAGATCACGGACGCCTTCGGCGGCGAGACCCGCGTGGCGCGCTTCGGGCGCGAGGTCGAGCACCTGGCGCGGGTCCGGCACGCCCAGGTCGTCGGCGTGCACGAGGGCGGCCGGGAGGGGCGCCTGCTCTGGTATGCGATGGACCTCGTCGAGGGCGAGTCCCTGGCCGAGGTGCTCGAGCGCGGGCCGCTCCCCGTCCCGCGCGCGCTGGCCGTCGCCCACGGGGTCGCGGCGGGGGTGGCCGCGCTGCACCGCGAGGGGATCGTGCACCGCGACCTCAAGCCCGCCAACGTCGTCCTGCGCGGCGACGGCGCGCCGGTCGTGATCGACCTCGGCCTGGCCCTGGCTCCCGAGCGCGACCAGCGCCTGACCCAGACGGGCGCCTTGATCGGCACGCCGCGCTACATGTCGCCCGACCAGCTGCGCGGCAGCGCGGAGCCCACCGTCGACGTCTACGCCCTGGGCTTGATCCTGTTCGAGCTCCTGACCGGCGAGGTGGCCACGGGCGACGCCGAGACCCCCGCCGAGCTGATCGGGAACATCCTCAGCGAGCCCCGCCCCGCGCCGAGCAGCGTAGACGACTCGCTGCCGGCCAGCCTCGACGAGCTCTGCGCGCGCCTGCTCCACCAGGACCCCGCCCAGCGGCCCCAGCACGCGGGCGAGGTCGAGGCGCTCCTGGCGGGCCTGGTGGGGGTGCCGAGCCTCCCCCGCCGCCGCCACTCGCGCCGGCTGCTGATCGGCCTGACCCTGGCAGCGGCGGCCGCGCTCGGGCTGGGGCTGGCGACGCAAGTCGGCGCCGAGGGACCGGCGAACTCGACGCCTGGGGCCGCTCGGGCGGGCGCGCCCCGGGATCTCCCCGCAGCTCCCGACCCCGCCGCGATCGCCGCAGCGGGCAAAGCGCTGCAGAAGCACCTCCGGCTGCAAGACCTGCGCGAGCGGGCGGAGGCGCTCGCGAAGTGGCTGGCGGCCAACCCGGAGCACCCCGAGCGCGAGGAGGCCCACGCCGCCTGGGTCGCAGCGCAGCGGACCTTCCCGCTGCGGACCTGGCTGCAAGGGCGCGACGTGCAGGAGATCCACCCGCTGCCCAACAAGCGCCTCCTGGTGTGCAGCGAGCAGGACGTGCTCGTCCTCGACCGCGAAGGAGAGGAGCTCTGGCGCCGGAGCGGCACGTCCTGGGCCTACGCGCGCCTGAGCCTCGACCGCCGCACGGCGCTCCTCTCCTACAAGTCCAAGACCCTGCGGCGGGTCGACCTGAGCACCGGCGAGGAGCTGGGCGAGCTCGAGACCGGGCTGCGCCGCCTGGAGGCCTTCGCGCTCTCCCCCGACGGGAAGACCCTCGCCGTGGGCGGGCAGCTCGACGACTCCCTCCGCCAGGTGGGCACGATCCCCGCGTCCGGCGGCGCGCTGCGGGTGCTCGGGCGCGTCGACGGGCGCGTGCGGCAGCTCTGCTTCCTCAAGGGCCGCCTCCTGGCGGGCACCGGTCGCAACTCGGACGAGGCTTTCGGCGGCCAGGGCAACAACCGCGCCTTCGACAACCACACGCGGATCTACGACCTCGAGCGCGGGGTCGAGCTCGTGGCCCTGCGCGCGATGGCGGCCGTCGACTCGCTGCACCCGCTGCCGGACGGCTCCTTCATGGCGGGGACGAACATCGGCGAGCTGATCCGCTACGACCACGAGGGCAAGGTGCTCCAGACCTTCGTCAGCCGGACCGAGGACGGAAAGCCCGAGTTCGGCAACGGCATCCTGGCCCTGGCCTTGCCGGGCGCCGTGCGCGGGCTGACCCACATTGGCGAGCGGGTCTACGCCGCCGAGGGCGAGATCAACAAGGGCCTCGGCGGCCTGAGCGAGTGGACGCTCACCGGCCAGCGCCTGCGCATACACCCCAGGCCGACCGCCTACCGGGACGCGGCCACCGACGGGGAGCACCTCTACCTCGGCAGCCAATCCGGGCTCGAGGTGTGGCTGCCCTAGGGGCTGCCCCTGCGCCTCAGCAGGCGCACGAGCAGGTAGACCCAGCTGACCAGCGAGATCGAGCTCGCGCCGACTCCCAGCGGCTCACCGTTCAAGACGGCTGCCCTCGGAGTTCGAACTCCACGCCTCGAGTCTACGCTTCGTCTCACCGCTCGAGCCGACGGGCAGATGTTGCCCGCGCCCCATGGGCAGATCTTTCCCATTCGATCCATGCCGACCACGCCAACAGCACTTCCAGCGGGCACGAGACCTGCCTAGGGACCTCCAGACCAAGGAGGGCCCCATGGCCAAGCAGCGACGCCGGAAGGCGAAGACCCCGACCCCCAAGAAGACCCGCAGCCTCGGCCGCCGGCAGCGCAGGCAGCGCGGGCTGCCAGAGCGCGGCTCACAGGTTCAGACCACGATCCGCATGATCTCGGGGCCCCTCGGGCTGATCCGCGACGACGAGTGCGAGTGCGTGATCTGCGAGGTGCTGCGGGAGGAGCTGGGCGAGATCCCCGAGGTGGTGGACATGGCGCAGCTCTCGCCCGAAGGCCGCGCGCGGATCGACGCGGCCCAGCAGCCCTGGAACCCCTTCTAGGCCGTTCCAGCGCGAGAACTGGCGTGGTGCTTCGTGCTCGTGCCCCTGCCCGTGCCCGAATCGGCTAGTGCGAGGGAGCTGTCGCTGACTGCGACAGTTCCTCGGTGTGTCGCTTTCCGGGCACGGGCACGGGAACGGCTGACGATCCCACACGACTCGGGCCACACGCTCGTGAGGCGAGGGCATCCAGACGTGGCGCCTAAGGGAGGAGAGCAGGAACCGAGGAAGGACAGGAAGGCTGCGGCTGGCGGGCAGGCGAAAGCGGTCACTCGAGAAGCGCTGGCTAGGCTTCGCTCCTGAAGGCTGAGATCGCAGATCTTGCCGATCTCCTCTCCTTCCCCACTGCTTGCTTTCCTTCGTAAAGCGCCACGTCCAGCCGCCTCCGACCCCCCTCGCGCCGCTCGGAGGCCCGAGACGTGTGGAGTGGTCAGACGGGCACAGGCACGACCGGAGTCTCCGGGCAGGGCCCTTGGCTAGAGGGTCGCCAGGCGCGCGTTGTCGAAGGTGTGCCGGTAGCTGGTCGCGAAGTTGACCTTGCGCTCGAGGTCCTGGATCAGGGCCGAGAAGAAGTTGACCCCCTCGAACTGGCGCGCGCCGGCCATGCCACCCGGGGTGAACACGTTGATCTCGACCAGCTTGTCGCCGATGATGTCGAGCCCGACCAGGAACATGCCGTCCTTGGCCAGCTTGGGCCCGACGAGCTGGGCGATCTTGATCTCGCGCTCGGTGACCTTGGCCTGGGCCGGGATTCCGCCCGCGTGGACGTTGCTGCGCACGTCCTCGTCGCCGCAGCGGCGGCGCACGGCGGCGTACTTGCCCTTGTATTTGAAGGGCTTACCGTTGAGCAGCAGCAGGCGCATGTCGCCCTCGCTGGCCTCGGGCAGGTATTCCTGGGCGATCACGTAGCCGTCGCGGGTGATCGCCTCGATCATTTGGCTGAGGTTGCTCCTCTCCTCCTTGCGCACCAGGAACACGTTCTTGCCCCCGGTGCCGCGCAGGGGCTTGAGCACGACCTGGCCGACCTCCTTGACGAAGGACTTGATGTCGCCCGCGTTGCAGGTGATCAGCGAGCGCGGGACCACCTCCTGGGGGAAGAGGTGGAAGTAGAGCTTGTTGCTCGCGCTCTGCAGGCCGAGGGGGTCGTTGAGCACGATCGTTCCGCTGCGCGTGATCGCGGTCGCGAAGGTCAGCGCGGTCATGGCGGCCCGCGCCCGCTCCGGCTCCCGCACGGCGGGGTTGACCCGCAGCATGACCACGTCGAGCTCGTCGACGGTGATCCGCTTGCGCTCCGCGTTCGGTCCGTTGAGCTGGTTCACGAAGGAGTCGGGCGACTTGTAGCGCTTGGCCGGAGGCGAGACCGCCCAGGCCCGCACGCGCTCGTCGGGGTCGAGGGCCAGGTCCTCGGCCCCGATCAGCCACACCTCGTGCTCGCGATTGATCGCGGCCATGGCGAGGTGAACCGTCGTTTGCCCGGCCTTGCGGTCCTTCACTCCGTTGACGATGAATGCCAGTCTCATGCAGGGGCTTTCAGCAGGTCGCTCACGCTCTGTCCTTCTCGCAACCAGTCCAAGCGGCGGCGCGCGTCCTCGCGCTCCAGGTATCGGGGGCGGAAGCGCGGCGGCGCGAGCAGCTCGCGCTGCAGAAGCTCCTCCACGACCCCGACGTGTTCGAGGGCGATCTTACCGACATAGAGGGGCTCCAGACTGCCACCCCGTCCGAGGTAGGCGAGCAGCTGGCGCAGCCCGCGCAGATAGACCATGTCCTTGGTCAAGCCGCCGCCGCGGTGGACGCGGACCGCGATCCGAAAGGCCGTCCGCTCGGGGAAGCCGTGGTCCTCGCGCAGGATGCGGATCGTCTCGGGGGGCTCAGCCCCTGCCAGGAGCGCGTCGACCGCCACGACGCGGCCCGCCAGGAGCCGGAGGCGGTTGGCGTCGAGGCCTCCGACCAGGAACTCGGCCAGGACGGCCATGCCCTCCTGGAGCGGAATGTAGCTGGCGAGCCCCCTGCCGAAGAGGGTCAGCGGCTGGGCCAGGCCGTTGTAGTAGGTCACGAGGTGGGTGCCGACCTCGTGGGCCAGGAGCGCCTCGACCCGCTCGCGCCCGAGCGGAATGTTGTTGGCGATCAAGAGGTTGCCGCGCGAGCACATCATGCCGCTCGAGAGGTCGGGCCGGAGCTCGACGCGCGCGGCGAAGGACTCGTCCTTGGCGCGATAGCGCTCGATCTCCTCCTCCGCCATGGGCGCGACCTTGGCCGAGGGGATCGTCTTGGCGGCGGCCTGGTCGTGCTCGGGGAGCAGGTCCAGCAGGGCGTGCGCCGCGGCGCGGGTCTCGGGGTCCACGACGCCGAACACCTGCTGGCTGCCGTAGAGGAAGCGCTTGCGGCCGATGTCGAGCAGGAGCGTCAGCTTGAGGTCGAGCTCGTGCTGGAGCTGGCGCAGGAGGCCGGCCAGGGCCGGGTCTTCGACGCGCTCGATCCGCGCCGCGTAGAGCTCGCGCTTGAGCTGGTGGGGGTCGTAGGTCAGGGGCCGGTAGACGAACTGCCCGAAGGTCCCGCTCCGCTGCCAGGTGCGCCACAGCTGGGGCATGTTGATCGGGGTCACGGCGAGGATGAAGCTCAGCTGCCCCGAGACCGCGGCCAGGGCGGCGTCGGCCTCGAGCGCGGCCCGCTCCAGCCGGCGCGGAGCCATGACGTGGGCGCTGGGGCCCGCGCCGGCCGGCCCCTCCTGGCCCTGGGCGAACTCGTGGAAGAGCCAGCGCATGGCCTTGCTCAGCTGGCGGCGCAGGCGCCGCAGCAAGAGGGGCGCTGGCTTCAGCGTCCGGGAGGCGACGAGGCTGGGCTCGATCTCGAGGCCGAGGTGGAAGAGCTCCAGGCTGCGCAGGCGGTCCTCGCCGTAGACCGCCTTCCGCCCGGGCGGGGCCACGCGCGGATCGCGCCGTACCTCGACCTCGGCCGGGTGGTGGGCCTGCTTGATCAGACGCAGCCGGCTGGCGAAGAGGTCGACCACGGCGGGGTCGGGCGAGCGCGGGCCCGTCACGATCGTGAAGCGCGGCCCGCGCGGGAGGGCGTCCTCGGGCGGCGGGCCCAGCCAGAGCTCGAGCAGGAGCGAAGGGCCCTCGGCCGCCGTCAGGGCGCTGGTCACCTCGCTCAGCAGCGCCCGCAGCGGCTGCAGGCTCTCCTCTGGCTCCTCGGCGTAGAGGTAGCAGGCCTCGCTCGTGAGGAGCGACTCGAAGCCTTCGACGGCGCCCTCCCGCGGGCGGCGGTAGAGGCAGAGGAAGGGCAAGGAGCGGTCGAGGTGCAGCCGCCCCCAGGGCTCGAGGGTGCGGCGGACCCGCTTGCCCTCGGCCAGGTGCGCTTGCAGCGCGGCTCGCTTCAGCTCGATCATGGCTAGACCGCGATCCCGATCGCCTTGGCGTCGAAGAGGAGCACGTGGCTGCATTGGCTGCAGGTCAGCTGGAGGTGCACGATCTCGAGCTCCTGGCTGGGCTGGCCGCCGAGCACGGCCGCCGGCGAGGCCAGGAGGCTGACCGACCAGCTGCGCGCGCGGGCGGCGGGGCCGGCTGGCTGGACGCTGACCTTCTCCTTGCCGGCGGCGAAGTGCTGGGTCAGGCGGCGGAAGTCCGCCGTCAGCTTGCGGGTCTGGCACACCGGGCAGGGGACGCCGCCGGGTCCGAAGCCGCGATACCACTCCTCCAGCTTGTTCCGGTTGGCGGCCTCGCCGCACCAGTCGGGGACGCCGCCGAGGTATTCGAGGGGCACGCGGGCTCCTAGGCTCCTAGATCGGGTGCAGCCCTGGGAAGCCCAGCCCGAGCGTCTCCTCGAAGCCGAGCATCAGGTTCATGCACTGCAGCGCCGTCCCCGCGGCCCCCTTCATCAGGTTGTCGATCGCGCAGATCGAGACGATCCGGCGCCCCTCGGCCTCGAAGCCGACGTCGGCGTAGTTGCTCCCCCAGAGCAGCTTGGGCTCGGGGTAGCGGTAGACGCCGACCCGGTCCTTGACCACCCGCACGAAGGGCTCGCCCTTGAAGGCGCCCCGGTAGGCCTTCCAGAGGTCCTTGGTCTCGACCTCCTCGGGGGCCCAGCAGTGGGCGGTGGCCAGGGCGCCGCGCACCATGTCGATGGAGGTCACGCTCAGCCACACGTCGTCCAGGCCGAGCTGCTCCTCGACCTCGGCCTGGTGGCGGTGCTTGACCGGCGCGTAGCTGCGCACGACGGCGCTCCGCTCGGGGTGGTGGCTGGCCAGGCTCGGCTTGTTGCCGCCCTCGGAGCTGCCGACCTTGAGGTCGACCAGGACCGGCCGCTCGGGGTCGAGCAGGCCGGCCCGCGCCAGGGGCAGGAGCGCCAGGTTGCTCGCGGTCGCGTTGCAGCCGACCCCGCTCACGTAGCTGGCCCCGCTCAGCTGGGAGCGGTTGGTCTCGGGGAGGCCGTAGACGAACTTGGTGTTCCACTCGGGCGCCGCGTGGGGCTCGCCGTAGGTCCGCTCGTAGCGCTCGAGGTCGTCGAGGCGGAAGTCGGCCGAGAGGTCGAGGATCCGCCCCGCCTTGTCGGCGAACTCGTCGATCCGTTTGCTCGCGTGGCCGTGGGGCAGCGCCAGGCAGAGCAGGTCCACCGACTCCAGCGAGGCGCTGGGCACGAACTTGAGCTTGGTCCGCCCGCGCAGGTTGGGGTGCACGGTGTGGACGAACCTGGTCGCCTGCCGCTCCGAGGTGACCTGGACCACCTCGAAGTGCGGGTGATCGAGGAGCAAGCGCAAGAGCTCGCCTCCGGCGTAGCCGGAGCCGCCGACGATCGAGACGGTGGTCATGGGACTACTCCGGGGCCTCGCCCTTGGCGGTCGCGAGCACGTAGTCGACGATCTTGGCGGGAATGTCGACCCCGGTCGGCTCGATGGAGTTGCGGTACTCCATCGTGTAGTTGACCTCGTTGATCAAGAGCCCCCGCTCGGGGTCCTCGAACACGTCGATCGCGACCACGCCGCCGCCGACCGCGCGGGCCGCCTGGACGCAGATCTCGTTCAGCTCGGGCGTGATCTCGCACACGCTCGCGCTGCCGCCGCGGGCGGTGTTGGTGATCCAGTGGGGCGACTGGCGATAGATCGCCGCGATCGTCTCGTCGCCGACCACGAAGGCCCGGATGTCGCGCCCCGGCTTCTCGACGTATTCCTGGATGTAGAAGATCGAGTGGTGATAGGTGCCGAGCAGCTGCTTGTGCTCGAGCACCGTCTCGGCCGCCTCGCGGTCGTTGATCTTGCTGAGCAAGCGACCCCAGCTGCCCACGCCGGGCTTGAGCACGACGGGGTAGCCCATCTCTTCCATGGCCTCGATGGCCGACTCCGGCGTGAAGGCGATCTTGACCCGCGGCTGCGCCACGCCGTCGCGGCTGAGCGCGGCGCTGGTCAGGATCTTGTTGCCGCACACCTCCGCCGTCTGGTAGCGGTTGACGGTCGGAATCCCCCAGTCCTCGAGGATCTTGAGCGCGTAGAGCGCGCGGCTGTGGTTGATGCAGCGCTCCACGATCACGTCGTAGTGCGAGAGGTGGTTCTGACCCAGCTCGAAGATCAGTTTTCGATCGTCGAGGCGGTCGTAGTCCACCCCGCGCTTGTCCAGCTCCTTGAACAGGAGCTTCTCTTCCACGCGAACCCGGCTGACGAGGACTCCGACCTTCACCTACTCGCCCCAGTCTTCTTCTTCTTCGGGGGCCAGCTCGAGCTCGACGGGGTCCAGCCCGGTCAGCTCCAGCTCGGCGCCGCAGTCCGCGCAGCTCAGGATCTCGCCCTCGGTCGCATCCTCGGGCAACTCGACATCGCCCTCGCACTCGGGGCAGGTGCCGCTCTTGGCCATCGTCTTTCCTCCAAACGACGTAGTGAGAAGGCGGGGATCATAGCGACGCGGGGAGACTGTCGCGCGGGTGAAGGGGGCACGTGTGAAGGCGGGCCACTCGGATTGCGTCTCGGCGCTGCCCCGGATACCGTCCCTCGGGAAGGGAGTCGCCCGTGTTCCGCTCGTCCCTGCTGGCCTTTGCGCTCGGCCTGACCCTCTCGGGTCCCCTCCTCACGCCCGCCACCGCCCAGGAGGAAGGCGAAGAGGGGGACGAAGAGCTGACCCCGGCCAAGCGGCTGCGGATGGAGGCCTTCGAGAAGGTCAAGGCCCGCGACTACGCCGGCGCCATCGAGAAGTTCAAGAAGTCGCTCGAGCACGACCCTGGCCACCCCGACACGCTCTTCCACGTGGGCCAGATGTACCACGCCCAGAACAAGCTGGCCGAAGCGGTCGGGTGGTACGACAAGGCGATCTACGCTATGCCGGGCCACCACATGGCCTATCACAACCGCGGCGTCGCCCGCTCCGCCCTCGGCAAGCTCGAGGACGCGCTCAAGGACCTCGACGAGTCGATCGTGCTCCGCCCGCAGTATTCGCGCGGCTGGCACAGCCGGGCCCAGGTCCACATCATGCTGGGCAACGACGAGGAGGCGATCGCCGACTGCACCGAGGCGATCAAGCGCTCCCCCAAGTTCGCCAGCGCCTGGCACTCGCGCGCGATCGCGCGGATGCGCCTCGGCCAGGTCAAGGAGGCCGAGGAGGACGTCGTGGAGGCCTGCTCGCAGATCCCTGGCATGGCGACCTGGGTGTTCCGACGCGGCTTCGCGCGGATGCGCCTCGGCAAGCTCAAGGAGGCCCTCGCCGACTACACCCAGTCGATCGAGATGGGCGAGAAGGACGCCGAGGGCAAGCAGCAGCGCCCCCTCAGCGACTACATGAAGGCGCGCGCCTACTCGAGCCGCGCCCAGGTCCACTTCCTGCTGGGCGACCAGAAGAAGGCCCTGGCCGACATGGCCGAGGCGATGAAGCTCACGCCGGACCACGCCTACTCGCCGCTCTGGGTGCGGGCCTTCAAGGGCGATGCGGGCGCCGCGCTGAAGCGGCTGTCCAAGCACGCCTACGAGCAGGACGACGACAAGTGGATCCAGCAGATCATTCGCTACTACCTGGGCGAGATTGATCGGCCCAAGCTGCTGGGGATCGCCGAGCGAGCTGAGGAGGAGAAGCAGCGGCGCGAGCGCCTCTGCCAGGCCCACTGCTACGCCGGCATGCTCCACGAGGTCAAGGGCGAGCAGAAGGAGGCCACGGCCCAGTACAAGCTCTCCGTGGCCCAGAAGGCCTACGGCTACACCGAGCACTGGTGGGCGGAGACCCGGCTCGAGACGCTGAAGTAGGAGGCGGATCGCCGCGCGTGACGAGGCGATTTGGGCTGCGTCGAAGTGAGCGGGTTCCCTCGCGCGGTGGGGCGGGTGAGCGGCGGCCCTGGAGCACCCTATGAGCGACACCGAGCTGCAGGCGGCTCGCCGCCGCTACGAGGCCACGGGTCGAGTCGAGGACGAGGCCGAGCTCCTCGCCGCCGAGCTGCGCATCGGCGAGCTCGACCTGAGCCGGCTGCTCCTGGCCGCTGGCCTGGGCCACCCCGCCGCGCGGCGCCTCGCCGAGGACGCGGCGCCGCTCGAGCTGCTGGACCTGCTCTGCCACGTCGAGCCCGAGGTCCGGGCGCGCACCTGGCTGGGGATCGGGGCGGCGGTCCTGGCCCGCTACCCCGACCGCAACCACGCGCACGAGCTCTACGAGCTCGAGGCGGCCTTGGCCTTCCAGCGCCCGTGGCCGAGCAGCTTGGTGCTGGCCGATATGACCCCGCTCGTCGGTGCGGTCGACTTCGACCTGCTCCGGGACGCGATCCTCGAGCGCTACCCCGCCCTGGCCACCCCCAGCGGAGTGGAGGGGATCCTGATCGAGAACGAGGCGGGCGGATACGTGCCCCCGCCGATCGAGGACTGGACCTGGTCCGCCGGCCCGCCCCCGCGAGATGTGCCCGACCTGGAGACGATCCTCCGCTGGGCGCCCGAGGCCCGCCAGCTCGTCGCGGGCGAGCTGATCACCTGGGCCCTCGGCCGCGGAGACCCGGTCGCGGAGCGCGTTCAGGCGCGGGAGGGGACCTAGTGCTGCGCGTCGCAAGTTCCGGTACAGGGGTAGAGGCCTGGGAGGGCGCAGCACTAGGTGTCTTCTGGGGGGGCGGTACCCCCCCAGACCCCCCATCTTGGCGTCACTCCGTTCCGACCGCGCGCCAGCACTAGCTGGCGC